>CEUZ01044393.1_pt1 | contig 12919 bp, 11 predicted proteins | sample 361511 | NCBI WGS metagenome assembly CEUZ01 (sample SAMEA2622822, study PRJEB7988) | marine metagenome | biome: marine biome (ENVO:00000447); feature: surface water layer (ENVO:00002042); material: "saline water (ENVO:00002010), including plankton (ENVO:xxxxxxxx)" | depth 5 m
CCAGCCACAAGAATTGAGATGGTCCCAACAGTTGTTTGAGCGATACCTATCATAAGTGGAAGCGTGAGAGGTGATGTGGCATATCGATAGATGACTGTTTTATCGAAGATATTGACGATCGATACGACAGCTGCTCCGAGGAGCGCAATGGCAATCCAGGACATACCCTAACCTTTCTTTGTACGACGGCTGAACTGACTACGCATATTATTCGTAGTCAGTCGGATCCTCTATGTGAGCATCCCGAAAAGCTTCACGCCGTTCGGTGCACGTCCCGCAAGTCCCACAGTGCTTTTCCCGACCATTGTAGCAACTCCATGTTTCTGCGAAATCCACTCCCAGTCGATATCCTTCCAAGGCTATCGTGGATTTTGAAACTTCTATGAAGGGGGCCCAGAGGTGTAATTCAGGATCACCAAACCCTTCAACTGCTGTCCTTTGCATGGAATTGAAGGAATCGACGAATTCTGGTCTGCAGTCAGGATATAGCGGATGGTCCCCAGCATGCATGGCTGCCGCTACTATTGAAATGCTCTTAGATACCGCTAATCCGAAAGCTATCGTCAGCATGATGGCGTTTCTATTGGGTACCACCGTTAAGGCCATGTTGGCATTGCTATAGCCTCCATCTGGCACAGGAATGTCTGACGTCAACGCAGAATTGCTTATGTGAGGGGTTATGCTAGAGATATCAATAACATCAAGGGGTACCTTAATCGTGTCACAAAGGCGGCGTGCGTAGTCGAGCTCCTTTATATGGCGCTGCCCGTAATCAAATGCCACTGCCGATACCTCTGAACCGTGAAGATCCCGAGCTTTGTACAGTAGTGTTGCGCTATCCATTCCTCCAGATGTGAGGCAGACGATACTACTCATGGCGCAGCCTTTCGCTTTCGTGGTGAATATATCACTGGTATTTGGCTTCTTTGCTATAGAGACTATCACGGATTTCGTTGCTGTGATTGAACTATGGCTATGATTTGCTAAGTGGTTGTAGAATTAATTTGCTCAGTAACTAGTTCGCAGTTACTCTGCTTTTCCAATTAGGGGGGCATTATATGAAATTTCCCAAGGGCATGTATGTTCCGTTGGGTCTTTGGATTGCCTTTGTCGCGACGGTGGGAGGGGCAAATTGGGCTCTTGCTACATTTGGTATAGTGCCTATCGGGTTTGGGTTGTCCGCACCAGCAGGGGTGTACTTTGCCGGAATTGGGTTTACCCTGCGCGACCTTATGCATGATCGCGGAGGCAAGGCGTGGATAGTGTCAGCTATAGTCGTTGGTGCCGGTATATCGTATCTCCTCGAGGACGCTCAGAAATTTGCAATAGCATCTGGCTGCGCTTTTCTCTTATCCGAATCAGCTGATTGGCTCGTCTATAGTCCGCTTCGGAGGCGTGGATGGGTTCTGAGCGTTGCTGCTAGCAACACAGTGGGCCTGATTGTTGATTCAATTGTCTTCTTATGGATTGCGTTTGGAAGTTTGGATTTCATCGACGGTCAAATAGTCGGTAAGGCCTACATGACGGTTGGAGCGATTCTCTTGCTGTGGGTGGTGAGGACTTTTCTCAAGGCTCGATCTGCTGAAGGGGAACCATGGAATCCACTGAAAACTTGATCCACTCAGATGAACAAAAATTCTTGAGGGCTAGGGGTAAGAGGACTAATGGGCTCCTGCAAGCCATACGAGTATTTCGCGAAATGATTTCTGGGTTTCGCACTCTACACTTTGTGGGTCCTTGTGTAACTGTATTTGGTTCAGCGCGCATACTGGAGGATCATCCGTTTTATGAGAAAGGACGGGATATCGGTCGGGCTCTGGCGAATGCAGGGTTTACTGTAATGACTGGTGGAGGACCTGGCCTTATGGAGGCAGCGAACCGGGGTGCTAAAGAGGCAGGAGGGCACTCGGTTGGATGCGGGATACAGTTGCCAAATGAACAAGGGCGAAATCCATATATCACTACGTGGAAAAACTTCAGGTACTTTTTCGTGCGGAAGGTGATGCTTATCAAGTATTCCTTTGGTTTTGTGGTTTTACCAGGTGGTCTCGGTACACTGGATGAAATATTTGAAACATTGACCCTTATCCAGACAGGGAAAATATCCGACTTTCCTGTTGTTTTAGTAGGTTCAGAATTCTGGAATCCGATCGTGGAATTTTTACGACATAACCTCGTCCCGGGTGGATATATCACAGAAGATGACGTAGCTAGGCTCGTGGTGACTGATAGTGCTGAAGAGGCTGCGGATATTATTCACCAAACTGCACTGAGTCAGTTTGGTGTTGAGTATGCAAAGCGACCAAAACCACGATTGCTCTTGTGGGAGCGTGGTGGATAGGAACTTGGTACTTCTAGGAGTTGAGGTCAGTGTGCGCTAGCTTCCATTAAGGCTCTTTGGGATGCATAAGCGCAATTTTCACAGGCCTCATTCCCATCGGGAATTGCATATGAATTGATGGTGTTTACCATATCGCGCAATTTCGGTTCAATCCAGTCCGTACTCCAGCTGTACGGAATCAACGTTTCAGAAAATGTCATCGCTCCATAAAAACCGTCGATATTTCTATCAGCATTGCAGACGTAGAAATATCCCGTGGGGGAAACCTTGAATCCCATGTTCATGAGTAAATACGCATAGAAATCCATTTGGACTTTATATCCCTGATGGTGAACAGCTCGCAAATAGAACTCTGGGGTTACTGGTCTGTTATTTGCCTGAGACTTGTAATCAACGACAACGAGTTCTTCACTTGTCGTGTCAATCCAGATGTCATCAACGCCTCCGTGGAGGATGATATTTGATCCTTCCAGGGGATACTCCAACCCATGGTGTAAGGAATCTCTCCACTTGTCCATATCAGGGTGGTTGAATGGGACCACATGATCGAGCCCGAATTCCGCAAATAAACGGTGAGGAACCCCTTCTTCACGACACCGATCGAATTCCTTCTTGAGGAGATGATCCGTCGTCTCGTTGAGGGTCCACCCAGGCATTGAAGGTGATGCCAATCCTTTGACCCGGTCGAGATAAAAACAACGCTGACATGTCAGGAAATCGCTGAATTTACTCCTGCTTATCCTGAATGATCCTTCTTGATTGGGGGAATATATGGAGGAAGCTCTCGTGCGTAGACCTTTAGCTGGAACTAATTCACCCTTGGTGTTGCGTTTTAGGCTGATCATAGGTTTCTCCTTCATGGGTTGGCGCATTTTCTTGTAAAAACTCAGCTATCGCTCAGCAGGTTAAGAAAAGTGAGATCACTGACAAACAGTAATGGGTATGCGTTGACACTAGACCCTTGCAACAAGATGACGAGTGAAGTTGGGAGACCTCCTTCAAGGTTTGCATAATGCAATGTGGATAGTGTTTAAGGTAATCTGCTTTGAGAGAACTTCATAGGCACGGACCTATGATAGCAGTATGCAAAGCATTGGTGCGATAGGAATGACAGTGGTTTGTGATGATAATTCTGAACCCGTGCGGCTAGGGTGGGGATATATCATCAATGGTGCTGACGCCAATGGCAAAAAGGATAAACCCGAGTACTGTCACTATGATTGTCGCGATGCCCGGGGTCATTCCTAGAAGGTTTTGGTTGCGAATCATAGCGAAACCTCCAAATGCCGGAAGCGCTCCGCTAATTAGTGTGGCCAGAGCCATATCTATATCGCCCTCGGTAATCTCTACGGTTCCTCCAATTATCAAAAGCGCTCCCCAAATTATCGCAGCACCGCCCCAAAGCTTCTTGCCAGTTGATGCTCTCTCGCTGAATGCTGGCATCGTGTGTAATGGATTTACCTGTGGCGTAGACGGTGGGGTCATTCCCACATTGCTTGCGGGAGGATTTGATGAGAGTTGGGTTTGGCAATTTCCACAAAACCTCGCGTTTGGAGGGTTGGTCTCGCCGCAATTCGGGCACTGGTACACGTAAGTTGCCATCTTCCTATCTCCTGAATGTAGTCTGGTGTCATGCATTAGGGTTGTCGTATAACGCGCACTCTTTGATTCCCAGTATCCGCTATGTATAAGTTGCCGTAGCTATCTGTTCCCATCCCTCGGGGCTTATTAAATCTTGCGGAAACAGCATGGCCGCTGTCCCCTAAGAAGCCTAGCTTGCCATCCCCGGCTATATGCAGCAGCGTCATTCTATCCAGGTCTAATTTCTGGATGCGTTTCGATCCTCCTGTAACTGATCCGCCGTCATTGATGAATAGAGACCGGCTGAAGGGAGAGTACGCGAGGCCTTGGGGTTGCAATTCAACCGGGTTTCCGCCTATCTGAAAGTTGAAAACGTCTACCATGCGAGATGCGCAATCGACTTTGTAGAGTCTTTTACTATTTTGGTCTCCTATATAAACACTTCCTTCAAAGTCTGCAGCTGCAAATAGATCGTCGTTGATTGAGAACAATATATCCGTAGCGGCACTATAGTCAGCTTCTTGTGGCTTGACTGCTCCCTTATCTGAGCCAGCAAAGGTGGACACTATTCCATTTTTGTTCACCATGCGAACGCGTTTCGATCCGAATCCTGACGTCGGTCCTGTGACGTACACGGTACCGGTACTTTTATCAACACAGAGGGCTTCTGGCGGTTCCAGTTGGGCTTCTATAGCCTTTGTCCCATCACCCTTGCTTCCTGTCTGTCCGTTGCCGACCAAGGTTTCAATTGAAGTGGAGGAGGCATTCACCTTGCGCACCCTGTTGTTGTTTCGGTCAGCAATATAGAGATTGCCCTGAGCATCGAAATCAAGGGCACGTGGCTTATTAAGTGTAGCGTTGGCAGGAGAACCTTTGTCGCCTGAGAATCCTGCCATACCTGTGCCCACTTCGGTGGTGATAATTCCGGTGTCGGCAGAAACCTTTCGAATCACATTGTTTCCAGAATCAGCAATATAGATGTTACCTAATTCATCAACGGCCACGTCATATGGTTGATCTAAGCTAGCATTGAGGGCATTTAACCCATCGCCAGTATATCCAGCGGTTCCATTTCCCGCTATCGTACATATCTCTCCCGGGTTAAGGTTTGCTACCATTGGGTGGAGTTGTTGCCCACTCAGTTTGATGGTGGCAGACGGGTTTGAAGGTGGCCCTTCTCCATCAGCTTCAGTAACTGCGGAAACAGTGAAAGAATAGCTATTACCAATAGTCAGTCCTTGTATGGTCGTGCTGTTATTCCCAGTCTCAGATGGCCGTTCACTGATGATTGGATGAACTTCCCCACACTGGATGCAAAAATTTGTATCGGCAACATTTTCCGCTCCGCAGGATAGACAATACCGTGGATGCAATCTGGCTCCAGTTGCACTCCCTGCGCTGCCAGTCGTTACAACGATGGTTTCATCTTCTATGCACCGAACAACGTAGCCAGTAACAACGAACCCTTCTTTCGGTTCAGGGGCTTGCCATGACACTATCAGGTCATCTGTATTGCGGGGGACGAGATTGACGTGGACTGCGGCAGGCCTGGTTTGCTTACGCTCTTCCCAGCAAGGTGTACAGTAGCCATCGATGGTCATACATTCGGGGCCTGTATCCAAACTACAGTCTGTGCATTTATCCGGAGCGCTCTCAAGTTCTACGGAGCATACGTGGCAGTGGGAGATACTTATGTTAAATTCCTCGGATATGAGCTCAGGCCCAAAGCCAAGCTCATTCTGTGCAGCTATCGTTGCTATGTAGGGACCACCTTCTGGAATCCCTGATATCGTCGTTTGTGTTCCTTCGGTGACATTGGTTTGATGAATTTGGGTTTGTTCGGTGGCAATTCTTACGATGTAGGTAATTATTGGTTTGCCTCCGTCATCTTCGGGTTTACTCCAAGAAAGAGACACATCGTGCATAGTGGCAGACAACCTGAGTTTTGAAGGCTGTCCAGGGAGCCGAAATGGAACGCATACCACACAGGGTCCTTGCGGGGAACGACAGTTGCTACACGATGGCTTTTGACAGCCTTGGCACATGAATTGAGCATCAGTAAGTAGATTGCCACAGCTGTGGCAATATTCTCTGCCGAATGACGCTACTCCCATTCCGGGCACTGGTGCGACGGCGGGTGGTGCATAATTGTAGGTTGTGTAATGGTGCTGGACACTTTGGTTCAGTGTTCCAACTGTTGCGTCGTTGATTCCGATAGAGGAAGAGGTATCAGCGCTTAGAGCTTTTCCACAAAATGGACATGCCTTCCATTGAGGTTGCAATTCTGCGTTGCACCCATCGCAAGTAGGTACCTGGGGAACCGCAGTGCCACAACTGGGACACACTTTCCAGCTGCCTTGTAATGCTAATTCACAATTTGCGCACTTCAGTGTCATGTATATCCTCGGCTAAATGTTGGTCCGCGTTATGTTTTTGTGGGGAATCCGCAGTGGGGGCAGCTTACCCAGCTGGCTTGCAGTTCTTCCGAGCAGTTTCTGCAGAGCTGTGCGACGGTCGTGCCACAGGAGGGGCACAGTTTCCAGCCGGGTTGGAGAGGTGTGTGACACGTCGAGCATGCGGCTCCTTGAGACGCTGGGGATGGTGCTGCATTTGGAGGTGGGGTATTGTTGGTGGTGTCACTAACCGGGGATGGTGAGGACGGGCGCTGCGCGTCGGCACGAGATGCCATTTTGCTATCGCTACCTTCAACATATTCACGATCGGTTCCCTGGCGTAACATTTCTTGAAGAACTGCTGGATCTGCTGAGCCAGCGGCGCCCATAAGTTCACGGAGGGTACGCTGCTCCTCTTCAGTTCTGGTTGCTGATGCATCCAGTCGTGCCCTGAGTGCTTCTTGAGTTGCTTCAGCCTGTTGTTTGGCAATATCAAGGTCAGATTGCGCCTTGCTGGATTGGCGTTCGAGTTGGAGGCGATTTAGGTCGGTCAGCCTTTGCATCTCACGTTCTTCTTCTAGGGCTTTCATTTCCTGATCAAAACGACCCTGCCGTTCCTGGATTGCGAATTGAGCATCTGCTTCTGCCTTTTTTGTATCGATTGCTAAAAGAGAAGCCTTGCGCTCAATGTCGAGTTCAATTTCTCTGACCTGCGCATTGATCGCTGTCTCGCTGACTCGTTTCCCATCACGCATTTGATCTCGATTGATCTCCCCAGCAAGGATGATCTCTTGTAGCTCCACTTCTCCTGCTGCCTCTAGGGACTCCAATTGTTGCAGGTTGGATATGCGCTGATGTTCAAGCTCAAGTTCTCGTTGTTGTTCGCGTAAGGTACGGGTATGGTCAAATTCTAGAGCACGATCTTCTCGATCCTTTTGTCCCTCTGCGATCATCAACTTGTCTTCTGCTGTGAGTCCCCAGTTGACATACATATTGATAAGGTTGAGTCCATAGAGATCAAACGTGTGTCGCATGGTTGATTCCGCAGATTGGACAATCTCATTCATCAGGTTTTGGTTACCACGGATGTCGCTGCCAGAATGCCGTCCGATAAGTGGGACGAACGATTTTGCGAGCAACTCGTCACGAACTAGTGCTGCGATGTCCCAATCGGCCAAAGCACGTTTTCCGCGTAGTAATCCAGTAAGCAGTGCAGCATCGTCAACCTCAATCTTGAGGGTGACGTTTACTTCTGCGGATACGTTTTGTCCGTCGCTCGTGAGAGCGGTTATTGTGAGAGTTGTTGTGTCGATACGGTTGCGTGAGCGATCTTCAAGAGTTCGGTATGCATCATCACGTGATTCGGATAAATGGCCAGTTTGAATGCCATCCTCCCGACGGTCGCTACTTCCAATATAAAAAGAGAAGTCGAGAGGCGATGTGTCTACGAATATTACTTCCAGGTCCGGTTTGCCGCCCCATAGACGTTTGAAGTTATCCCAAATTCCCGATGTGTTTTGGCTAGACGCAGTTATCGTTTGCTCGATTTTTCCATTACGGATGATGACTGCAGCTTCATTTGGACCGACGACAATGTTGCCGAAGAAACCTGGGAATTCGGTTTTATCAAGCGCACTCAGAACTGTGGACGAATCGTAAACTCTCCAGTTGGTCGGCATAGCTTGCCTCCAGTTACGAGATTAACTAATAATGTGGCAGGGCCCATTATAAAACGATCATAAAGCCACGACAAGTAGTCGCGGCTCGTAACTACTCAAGCGCACTAAGTTTAGTTCTGTCATCACATGAATTGATTTCGCCCTTGGCTGTAGGCAGTACTTGGAAGCTCTCCATAATTTCCTCCACAGTACGCTGCAGCTGAGGCTCGGTATACAAACCCTGTACCGTCGGCACTATTGAGCCACACATCAGATGCGGGTCGTTGACGGTTCCAGTGAAGAGGTTGACTACGAGCGGATATCCGGACATCAACCTACGTATCTGGGTTCCTTTCTGGCCACCAATGGTGATATCTATAGTTTGAATGGACGTATTATCCGGGTTTGCCCTAATGATATCTAACGTTGCGTCAATGTATGCATCGTGATTGATGGGCTGAGGTTCACTTACATAAAGCTGGGCCATATCGGTCCAAATTTGAATAGCGGATCCAGAATCGGGATCCGCTGAAGTGATGGATAGAACCGATCCGATAGAGGCAAAGGTAAGATACAGTTCTTGGTCTAGGTCATCGACCATCACAGCAGTTTCCCAGGATTTTGGGAGCCTGATCGAGTACATTTTGAACTCGTCCTGCACCGTCACCCACTCAATAGCCTTTTGTTGTTGAGTTTGGGCTGCCGCCACTTGTGTTGTAGGAGTGGCCTTGCTCTGGGATGTTTTCTGGACTACAGATGTGGCAGTTGGGGCTGGAGTGTTCGTGGCAGAAGCAGTAGATATTTCCGTCACTGTTTCTGAGGGTATAGGCTGATCATCGCCTCCGCCGCATGCGAGGATACAAGCAAGGATGATGGTACTAACTAGGTATAGCGTGCGGTTGATATGTGATCTCATTTTTTTTACCCATTACGAAATAGAATGGTAACATGGCAGAAATGATAATAATACGTATGGCAAGTGACTGTAAATAGCATTTAACGGTATTTAGTAGAAAGCACGCTATGCTAGTCATACAAACACCGGTAACCGCTTAATCTTGTCCTGAATACGCTGCTCCAAGGCTAACAACCTGCTACTGGTCCGGTAGCTAGTTGACATGCTGTAAGGGGAGGTACTATCTGGGAGTACCCATTAGCGTCGATGCTATACACAATCTGGTCACTGATTCCATAAAGCTTCCCGTTTGCGTCAATATGAAGTCCTGTCAATGATGTATTGGGTGTTGAGTAGGTGGGCAAAGCTTGATTATGGGGCCAGAGCTGACCAGACATCGCGACAGTTGGAAGGGTACGGATATTACCTTGGCTGTCCAGGAAATACATTTGGACACTTTGAGCGATGACGAAATCAGCCGATGGAGAAGGAACAACGCCTCGCTCAGGGTATTGGGCCTGGAAACTCTCATTCGAGCTGTTAAAGTGGCGATAATACTTACCTAGATATCCATTGACGATATTGGTGTCTTTGTCTATCTTTGACAGCTTAGGACCGGAATACGCCCCTTCTTCATTTACGAAAATATTGCCGAAGGCATCCAGGGCAAAATCCTGAGGGCGCAATTGGTCTTTGCCGAATAGCAAGGACCCCTCTGACTGGGGTCTCCACGACCTCTGCGGGGTGTCATCCCAGTCTGCAAATGCGTCATCCCAACCTGCCACTGCTGAAGCAATATAAGTACCCTGGTCCTGGCCCTGTTTCTGATTGGGAACGTGCCCTTTACAGGGTTATGTATGAAAGAGGACTGCGCCCTATTCCCCAGTTTTCAGTTTCACCCTATTGGTTAGATTTTGCGATAATTGCTGGAGACCGAAAGTTAGATATTGAGGTAGATGGAGAGATGTACCATCGTGATTGGAATGGCACTCTTATGAGGCGGGATCGCCTTAGAACTCAGGTGTTGCTGGAGCAGGGTTGGCATGTGATACGGTTTTGGGTATACGAATTAAGAGATGATATAGAGGGGTGTGTCCAGAGAATCGTCGATTGGGAGAATAATAATTGAGCGCAATCAACCGATAAACATTTGATATTGTGCAACGCTGCTTCTTATTTTAACCTATCGCGGTGGTGCGTTTGCAAAAACTTACCCCAATGTATCTAGGCGTAAACTATCGTAATATCCTGACTGAAATTCTGCCTAATTCTTCTGCCTGATGTATGGCCCTTCTTCACTGGCCGACCCATAGAAAATTTTGAGGGCAACGTCTTGCTGCAGACCAGGGTCAAATGCCCTGAATACTTCTGCCTGACCACCTCTTCCGCGGTGTTCATGAATCTGGTATTTACCGAGAGGTTGTCTGATTAAGACCTTATGGCGACCTAGATTCTCTGAGCCAGATTGTCGAATAGTAGGATAGCTTTGCGATATTCGTCAGCAACATTGGCAGGAAGCTGCCTCTTGAGAGCAGATTCCAGATGCAGTTTGGCTTGTCGGTATTGCCCCAATTGGGCGTACGTGATGGCGCTATTATGGAGAAGCCGGTATCCAGGCAAATCAAAGTGCGGTATCAACACGCCGCTTATTATACGAGATGTAAACGATTTGGTCAGTGCGGTTTTATAGTGATTGAGTGCATTTTGGTAGTGGCCATATCTGTACCGATAATTTCCGAGGTTATATTCAATAATTGAGTAAGATCGTAGGTTGATAGAAACATTCCTTGCAGCGGTATAGTCTGAAAGGGCTCGCCTTGGCAGGCCTGAGTTTTCGTGCAGGCATGCTCTGTTGTTTAGGGCATATGTCTGTAACCTCCCGACTGAATTGATATTATATATGTTGTTGATGCTCCAAGGGTTAGTCATTAATGCTTTCGTGTAATCGTCTATGGCTAGAGCGTACTGGTTAAGCATCTGGTAACAATAGCCTCTATTGTAATAAGCCCACATGTTCTTCGATTCCATGCTTATAAGTACGGAGAGTTCATTGACGGCAGACGTATATTCCTCATTTGAAAGTAGGGCATTGATCTTGTGCCATAGAGTCAGTTGCTTTGCTGGGATTCCTGGGAATTCGTATATGACGAGTATGAGTAGAATCACTCCAACTGTTAGTGATATGAGACCGGTAGCGTGTGCTAGGCTTGGTTCAAAATCGTTTGCGTAAGAGGAAAGAGATAGTATTGTCAACAACCCGAAAACAAATAGCGCTAAATCTATTCCCAGCATCCATAGGTAGTTAACTCTGGACATGCTAGTGGGAAAAGACTCGAATCTGAACACAATATTTGGAGATAGATCTGTTACTCCTTGAATATTCGAGGCTATCTGAGTGTCGAGCATAGTGGTTGCAGCTACTAATTCGGGCGGCGTGATTCGTTGATCGTCAAGTGCTGAGTGCCCTAACAACGATTGGTCAGATATTTTCGAACCACTTGTCTCTAATTGAGACGTCTCTGGAGGACCGGGTTCGGGGGTTGGCTCAAGCCATGCTTCTAGGGCTTGAACAACATCACTGATATACTGGTATCGCTGGTCTCGGGATTTCTCAAGACACCCGAAGGCTATGTCTTTAAGATCATTTGGCACTTTGAGATTGCGAGGAAATGGTGGGACTGGCTCTCGTTGATGCTGAGTCATAAAAGAACTCATGTCCGGGCCTCTATGAGGAGGGCTACCGGTCAGAATTTCATACAGCAAAATGCCTAATGAGTATATATCTGATCGTGAGTCTGCGATGCCTTCCCATTGTTCAGGGGCCATATAAGCAGGTGTGCCAAGAGTTCTGGTTGCAGATGAGGAAAATGTTCCGGCCCTAGCGATTCCAAAATCTCCGAGTTTAGGAGCAGAATTTTGCCCTATAAGAATGTTAAGGGGCTTCACATCACGGTGGATAATATGGTGGCTATGGGCATACTCCAAAGCTCGCGCTATATTGAGTACTATCTCGACTCCTCTTTCCATAGTCAGCCCCTGAGGTTGGCTAAGTTGATCTGCGAGATTGCCGTCAAGGTATTCCATGACCATGAAAGCTATGTCGTCTTCAACGGAAAAATCATAAGTGGTTACGATGTTCGGGTGAAGCAGTTGTCGTGAGATTGACGCTTCTTTGCGAAGCTCAGCAACGAAATCACCTTCTCGTGATGCAGATCCTCGGAAGATCTTCAGAGCAACCTCTGACTCAAGAACTGTATCAAAGGCTCTATATACGTCAGCTTGAGAGCCACCGCCAATTCGATTGAGTATTTGATATTTACCTAGTCGCTGTCTCACTACTCTCAGTGCCCCTGTCATAGGATAGCTATTCTAGGAGGAGGATAGGCTACGGGTTCCTTTTACTGAATAATCGCTTGAGAAATGCCAACGGTCGTGGGCGTCGCCTTTTTGGGGGAGTTTGCTTGATTGTTGGGTGACTGGATAAATCTATCGAGTCCTCAGCTGCAGCGCTAGTAAGCCAGGAATCAGGTATGTGGACTATCGCGATACTTATATTGTCTGGCCCACCGTAGGTATTTGCACGCCCTATGAGTTCTTGGCAAGCGGTGAGAGGTGGCAAATTACCTAGTATCTCCTTGACTTCATCGGGGGGTACTACTGGGTACAATCCGTCTGAGCAGAGCATCAAGATGTCACTGGGCTGAATATCGACGGTTGTTATATCTGCCTCTACACTTTGAGCTATTCCGAGGGCTCGAGTAATTACATTGCGTTGTGGGTGACTCTCGGCTTCCTCTTCGGTTATATACCCAAGTCGTACTTGTTCCGCAACAAGGCTGTGATCCTGGGTGAGCTTGAGTAAATCATTTTGTCGTAAGAGATATATTCGGCTGTCACCGATGTTTGCAATGAACGCGGTTTGGGGAGAAAGCGCAATAGCGGTCAACGTTGTTCCCATACCATGAAGATTTAATTCCTCTGCTTTGGCGCGGATTGATTCGTTTGCAGTTGCCACAGCAGCTTGGAAAATATCTTCTACTGAAAGCGCGGG
>CEUZ01020826.1_pt1 | contig 12913 bp, 11 predicted proteins | sample 361511 | NCBI WGS metagenome assembly CEUZ01 (sample SAMEA2622822, study PRJEB7988) | marine metagenome | biome: marine biome (ENVO:00000447); feature: surface water layer (ENVO:00002042); material: "saline water (ENVO:00002010), including plankton (ENVO:xxxxxxxx)" | depth 5 m
TCTGGCTCTAATCCTTTAGCTTGGTCTCAAAATAGAAGATCAGTAACGGTAAAAGTAGATTAATATTAAAATAATATTTTAAAAAAGACCTATAGATTTGTATCTTATAGGTCTTTTTTTTGCCTTAATTTTCCTTAAGTATAAAAATTCATGAATAGGATTTTTATTTTATTTACTAGAATATTACTTATTAGTTTCTTAGCTATTTTTTTTACACAAAAAATTTATGCAGACGAAATTGATTCATTATTAAAACAACTGCAAATTTTGCAAGAAGATATCAAAACTTTAGAAAAAGCTGTTTATAGCAAAGATGTTAAAACGACATCAAACGCAAACTTATCTGATGGAGATAACGATATTTTAACGAAACATTTATTAAAGCTTTCTGAGCTAGAAGAACAATTTAAAACTTTAACAAATAACTTTGAAGAAGTTAATTTTAAATTAGATAAACTATCTAGCAGAATTACAAAAGTTCAAACTGATAATCAAATGAGATTTCAGGATTTAGAAAGTTCTACAACTAAAAATACTAAACAAAAAAAATTACCAGGTAGTGGAGAAGCACAAGATTTAGGTAAAACTTTAGAAATAGCAAAAGAAGAATCAGACATTGCTTCTGCTGAACAAATTCAACAAACTCAATCTATTGAATCAGTCGGAACAGTAGTTACCGAAACAGCTGAAAGAACTGAAAAAATTTTACCGGACACTTCTCCAGAAAAACAATATGAATTTGCAGTAAGTTTTATCAAGGTTGGAGATTATGAAACGGCAGAATTTGCACTTAGAGAATTTGTAGATACTAATCCTAAACATAGGCTTGCTGGTAATGCTCAATATTGGTATGGAGAAACTTTTCGAGTAAGACAACTTTATCAAGATGCTGCAACTGCTTATTTAGATGGTTATCAAAAATATCCAAAAAGTAGCAAGGCGCCAGTCAATTTACTTAAGCTGGGAGTCATGCTAGTTCAGATTGGTGAAAAAGAACAAGGCTGTTCTATGATTTTAGGAATAAAAGAGCAATACCCAAAAGCAAATCAATCTGTTATTCAAAAAGCTGAGTATGAAAAGAAAAAATTTAATTGCGCGAAAAGTTAAAAAGAGCAAATCAATAATTAAAAATTCTAAAATTCTAAATTTTTATGCAAAATTTAAATCAAATATTTACAAAGATATAAAAAATAAAAGTTTTGCAATAGGGGTTTCTGGTGGACCAGATAGTTTATGCTTAGCTTATTTTAGCAAAATATACTCATCTGAATTTCATAATAAAATTCATATTTTAATTGTTGATCACAAACTTCGAAAAGAATCTTCCAAAGAGGCATTAAAAGTAAGTAAAATTTTAAAAAGAAAAAAAATACAGAGCAAAATCCTTAGTTGGAAAGGAAAAGTTCCTAAGAGCAATATTCAAAAAAAAGCTAGAGATATGAGGTATTCATTAATTGCTAATTATTGTTTAAAAAACAAAATAAAATACTTAATTACTGCCCATCATAAAGATGATCAAATCGAAAATTTTTTTATAAGATTATTTAGGGGAAGCGGTTTAACTGGATTGTCGTCAATGTCTACAAGCACTAAATACAATGACCATTTAAAAATTATAAGACCTTTCTTAAATTTAAATAAGGCAGATCTGAAATATACAACTTTAAATTATTTTAAAACTTACATTAAAGACCCATCAAACGAAGATGAAAAATTTTTAAGAGTAAGAATTAGAAAATATAGAAAAACTATGGAAAAAGAAGGGCTTAGTACAGAAAGAATTATAAATACTATGATTAATCTTTCATCTGCTAATCAAACATTAAATTTTTATAAAAATAAAGCAATTTATAAACATGCATCTTTTGTATCAAAAAATAGGTGTGTAATAAATAAGCAAATATTTTTAGACGAATCTAAAGAAATTATTTTTAAATTTTTTTCAGATATTTTATCTCTTGTATCGGGGACATATTACCCACCTAGATCAAAAAAAATTATGAATTTAATTTATAGATTAAAAGGAAATAAATTCACCAAATCTACTTTGGGTGGTTGCGTTATTGAGGGTAAAAATGATTCTATTTTAATATCAAGAGAATTTAAAATAAGAAAAATGATAGATCAGGTAAGAAAATAAGAACTTTATCCTAATAACTGAGCTAAAATGCTACTTGTTTACTTATAAATAATGCTTATCTTTATAGTATGAATTTGAAAAACTTAATGATGTGGGGTGTAATTGTCCTGCTTGTAATGGGGCTTTTTCAACTTTTTCAAAACCCAAAAAAATCAGTTGCTTTAGAAAAAACTCCTTTTTCTGAGTTTTTAAAAGATGTTGATGATGGAAGAGTTGTTCAAGTTGAGATCAAAGGTAATGATATTGAAGGTATATTATCTGACGGTACTGCTTTTAGAACTTATGCACCTAACGATCCAAATTTAGTAGAAAAGCTAACTGAAAAAGGTGTAACTATAACCGCATCTCCTCTTGAAGATAAAATGCCTTCACTGTTAGGAATTCTTCTTTCTTGGTTTCCTATGCTTTTGCTAATTGCTGTATGGATATTTTTTATGCGACAAATGCAAGGTGGAAAAGGTGGAGCCATGGGCTTTGGAAGATCAAAAGCAAAACTACTTTCAGAAGCCAGAGGAAAAGTTACATTTAACGATGTTGCCGGAATTGATGAAGCAAAAGAGGAAGTTGAAGAAATAGTAGAATTTTTAAAAGATCCAAGAAAATTTAGAAGACTCGGTGGAAAAATTCCAAAAGGTGCTCTTTTAATTGGACCTCCAGGAACAGGAAAAACTTTGCTTGCAAGAGCAATAGCAGGTGAAGCTAACGTTCCTTTTTTTACAATTTCAGGATCAGATTTTGTTGAAATGTTTGTTGGAGTTGGAGCTTCAAGAGTTAGAGATATGATGGAACAAGGAAAAAAAAATGCGCCTTGTATAATTTTTATTGATGAAATTGATGCTGTCGGAAGAAGTAGAGGAGCTGGACTCGGTGGCGGTAACGACGAAAGAGAACAAACATTAAACCAGTTATTAGTTGAAATGGATGGTTTTGATACAAATGAAGGTGTAATAATTATTGCTGCAACTAACAGGCCTGACGTTTTAGATCCTGCTCTATTAAGACCAGGAAGATTTGATAGGCAGGTAGTTGTACCAAATCCTGATATCATAGGAAGAGAAGCCATTTTAAAAGTGCATATTAAAAAAATTAATATCGGCTCAGATGTAAAATTAAGAACAATTGCTAGAGGAACTCCGGGTTTTTCTGGTGCTGATTTAGCAAATTTGTGTAACGAGTCTGCATTATTAGCTGCAAGAAAAAATAAAAGAGTAGTCACGATGTCAGATATTGAAGAAGCTAAAGATAAAGTGATGATGGGAGCGGAAAGAAGATCTATGGTAATGACCGAAGATGATAAAAAACTAACTGCATATCATGAAGGCGGTCATGCAATTGTTGCATTAAACGAACAAGCTTCCGACCCAATACATAAAGCTACAATAATACCTAGAGGAAGAGCTTTAGGAGTAGTTTGGACTTTACCTGAAAGAGATAAATATTCTCATACAAGGGAATACCTAGAAGCAAATATATCAAAAGCTATGGGAGGCAGAGTTGCAGAAGAGATAATCTTTGGAAATGACAAAGTAACTTCTGGAGCTTCTTCAGATATTCAAATGGCCACTAAATTAGCTAAAGATATGGTTACAAAATTTGGAATGAGTAAAGATCTTGGACCATTAAGTTATGGCGCCAACGAGGATGAGGTTTTTCTGGGAAGACAGATTACTAGACAAGAGCATATGTCAGAAGAAACAGCAAAAAAAGTTGATGCGGAAGTTAAAAAAATAGTAGACGCAGGTTACGAAAGAGCTAAAAAAATTCTCTCAGAAAAAATAGATGATTTGCATAAGTTAGCTAAAGCATTACTTGTTTATGAAACTTTAAGTGGTGAAGAAATTAAAGACCTTATTCTTAAAGACATTCAACCAGAAAGATCAAAAGAAAAAGACCAAGATTATAAAGAACAATCTTCGGCTCTAGGGTCTTTAGGTTTAAAGCCAAAGCCCGCACATTAGTTTTCAATGCGAAAATATTACACAAGACCGTGTAATTTCTACTATGGGAATTACGCTAAAAAGCTAATTAACAAAAAAAAAGCTTTATCGCTTGCCGGCAGAACAAATATAGCTTTTGATCAATTAGAAATTTTTGAAAGGAAAAAAAAGGGAATTACAAAAAGTGATACTCACTCAATATCATCAATAAAAACCTTACCAAAAGAAATAAAATTATCAGTTAATTCAGATTTAATAAAAATAACTAGTAAAAGAAAAAATATTTGTGGATTTAAATTCGATACTCCAAATATTATGGGCGTGCTAAATATAACTCCAGATAGTTTTTCTGATGGTGGGCTTTTTTTTGAAGAATCAGAAGCCTATGATCATGCAAATTTGATGATTAAGAGCGGTGCAAAAATTTTAGATATTGGAGGCGAATCGACTAGACCAGGTTCAAGAGTTGTTAATGATAAAGATGAGTGGAATAGAATAAAAAAAATTATTTTAAAAATAAAAAAGAATTTTTCAACCATACCTTTATCTTTAGATACACGAAAATCTTATGTTATGGATAAAGGAATAGAATGCGGGGTTAATATTATAAATGATGTATCAGGATTAAATTTTGATAAAAAATCTTTTAATATAATAAAATCAAAAAATATTCCTTTTATTTTACATCATATGCAAGGAACACCTGATACGATGCAAAAAAACCCCAAGTATGATGATGCAATTCTTGATATTTATGATTTTTTTGAAAAAAAAATAAATTTTTGTATAAAAAGAAATTATAAAAAAGAAAATATCATAATAGATCCAGGTATTGGTTTTGGGAAAAATTTAGAACATAATTTGAGAATAATGTCCAAGATCTCTACTTTTCACAGTCTAGGATGTCCAATATTAATTGGAACATCGAGAAAAAGATTTATTGAACATATAGTAACAAAATTTGATACCAAGGATCGCACAGGAGGAACATTAGCTTCAGTGTTGAGTGGACTTTTACAAGGAGTTCAGTTATTCAGGGTTCATAATGTTAAAGAAATTAATCAAGGAATATTAGTTTTTAGTAAAATTTTAAATACAAATTAATTCATGGTAAACAAATATTTTGGAACAGACGGTATAAGAGGTACCGTTAATCAAGGTAATATTACAGGAGAGAAATTTTTTAAGTTTGGTTTAGCTGCTGCTACATATTTCAAAAATCAAAAAAAAACTAAACAAATAGCAATAATTGCAAAAGACACAAGACTATCTGGTTATACATTAGAGCCAGCATTGGTATCAGGTTTGGTTTCAGGGGGGATGCATGTATTTACATTGGGACCTTTGCCAACAAATGGACTTGCAATGTTAACAAGGTCAATGAAGGCTAATATGGGAATTATGATCACTGCTTCTCACAATCCTTATTATGATAATGGATTAAAGCTATTTGGTCCAGACGGATTAAAACTATCTGATAGAATAGAAAAAAAAATTGAAAAATTAATAGACGCTAAAAATACAAGACAACTTACAAATCCTAAAATGCTGGGTAGAGTTAAAAGATTAGAAGATGGTAACGATAGATATATAAAAATATTAAAAAAAAACTTTCCTAATAATTTTAGACTCAATGGAATTAAAATTGTTTTAGATTGTGCTAACGGAGCAGGATATATAGCAGCTCCTAAATTACTTAAAAACCTTGGAGCTAAAGTTTTTTCAATTGGTATAAAACCTAATGGTTTTAATATTAATAATAAATGTGGCTCTACTTATCCATCCAAAATTCAATTAAATGTAAAGAAATACAAAGCACATGTTGGAATATCGTTTGACGGAGACGCAGACAGAATAATTATGTGTGATGAAAATGGAAAAATTATTGATGGTGATCAAATAATAGCAATGTTGGCTCGTAGGTGGAAATTAAAAAGAATTTTAAAGGGAGGTGTTATTGGAACTTTAATGTCAAATTATGGCCTTGAAAGATTTTTAAGAAGTGAAAAAATTAAATTTTCCAGATCTAATGTAGGAGACAGATATGTTAAAGAAAAAATGAAAAAATTAAATTTTAATTTAGGTGGAGAACAATCTGGACACATTATTTTAGGAAAGTTTGCAACTACCGGGGATGGTTTAATGGTTGCATTGGAGGTTCTTTTCTCTTTAAGAAAAGGAAAAAGGGCAAGTGAATTACTTAATATTTTTAAACCTTTGCCACAAATTTTGGAAAACGTAACAGTTAAGGACAAAAACGTTATTAATAAAAATAAGTGTAAAAAAGCAATAAAAAAAGCAAATAAGTTAATGAATGGATACGGCAGATTATTAATAAGAAAATCAGGCACAGAACCAAAAATAAGAATTATGGGAGAATCTTATGATAAAAATTTAATTTTAAAATGTATAAGTATAATTAAACAATCTTTAAAAAAATGAAAATTAAATCAAAAGTATTAATAATTGCTGGCTCAGATTCTTCGGGTGGAGCCGGTATACAAGCAGACATTAAAACAGTAACAGCGCTTGGCTCCTACGCAACAACTGCTATAACTGCTGTTACGGCACAAAATACCAAAGGTGTAAAAAAAATTATTTCAATTCCTGCAAAAATAGTTCAAAAACAAATCACAATGATTTTGGATGATATTGGAACTAATGCAGTTAAAATAGGAATGCTTCATAATACAGATATAATAAAATGTGTTTATACAACTTTAAAAAAATATAAATTGAAAAATATTGTTCTAGATCCAGTTATGATTGCGAAAGGTGGAACAAAATTAATCAGCAATAGTTCTATCAAGCATTTAAAAAAACTACTTTTTCCTATATGTACTCTGGTTACACCAAATATTCCTGAAGCCGAGGAATTAACTGGGTATCAAATTTCAAACAAAGAAGACTTGATTAAGGTAGCAAAAAAAATTCTCAACATGGGTCCAAAAAGTGTATTATTAAAAAGCGGTCACCTAAAAAATAAAATGATTTTTGATGTTCTAGCAACAAAAAAGGGAATTAAAATTTTTAAAAAAAGAAAAATTAAAACAAAACATACACATGGAACTGGTTGTACATTGTCTTCTGCCATTGCAACATGCTTATCCCAAAAGAAAAATATGGTAAAATCTTGTAAAACTTCTCTAAGATATGTAGATAAAGCAATAATTTCTGCACCAGGTTATGGAAGAGGATTTGGACCACTAAATCATTTAATTTCATTTAATTTAAAAAATATTAATGTCTAATGTAGCAGTCATAGGCTCCCAATGGGGAGACGAGGGAAAAGGTAAAATTGTTGATTGGCTTTCAGAAAAAGCAGATGTGATAGTAAGATTTCAAGGGGGCCATAATGCGGGTCACACTCTTGTTGTAAATAATGTTACTTATAAATTAAAATTATTACCTTCAGGAATAGTCAGAAAAAATAAAATTTCAATTATTGGAAATGGTGTTGTTATAGATCCGTGGGCTTTATTAGATGAAATTAAACAGGTAGAAAAAATGGGAATAAAGATTACAAATAAAAATTTATATATAGCCGAAAACGCAACATTAATTTTACCTCTTCATAAAGAGTTAGATGGAATAAGAGAGGATGCTAAAAATACAGACAAGATTGGAACAACAAGAAGAGGAATTGGACCCGCTTATGAAGACAAGGTAGGAAGAAGAGCAATCCGCGTAATAGATTTAGCAAACAAAAAGAATTTATCAAAGCGAATTGATATAATGATATCTCATCACAACTCTATTAGAAAAAGTTTAGGAAAAGAAAAAATAGATAAAAAAAAATTAATTAATGATTTAACAAATATTTCTTCAAAAATTCTTAAATATTCAAAACCAGTTTGGAAAAAATTAGAAGAATTTAATAAGAAAAAAAAAGTGATTCTTTTTGAAGGTGCTCAAGGCATACTTTTAGATGTTGACCATGGAACATATCCATTTGTAACATCGTCCAATACAGTTGCAGGAGCAGCTTCCGCAGGAACAGGTTCTGGTCCCAAGACTATTAATTATACTCTTGGTATAGTCAAAGCCTACACAACAAGGGTAGGGGAAGGTCCATTTCCCACGGAGTTAAAAAACGAAATAGGAAATCAAATTGGAAAAAGAGGTAAAGAATTTGGGACCGTCACAAATAGAAAAAGAAGATGCGGATGGTTTGATGCCGTACTAGTAAAACAATCATGCGTTCTATCTGGTATAAATGGAATAGCTTTAACTAAAATTGATGTTTTAGACCAATTAAAAGATCTAAACATTTGCGTAGCATACCTCCTTAATGGAAAAAAAATTGATTATTTACCTGCATCTTTACATGATCAGGTTAGGGTAAAACCTATATATAAAAAGTTTAAAGGCTGGTTAAAAAACACAAGTGGTATAAAAAAGTGGAATGATCTTCCAAAAAATGCCCAAAAATATATTAATTTTATTAAAAATTATTGTGGTGTTAAAATATCAAGTATTTCAACAAGTCCTAAAAGAGAAGATACAATTCTTTTAGAAAATCCTTTTAAAAAATAAATTAATTTCTTGGCAGTAGATTATTTGATTTAGCAGCACCAAGAATAGCTTTTTGTAACTTTTCAAAAGCTTTTGTTTCAATTTGTCTGATTCTTTCTCTGCTAATTTTATATTTTTTACTTAAATCTTCCAAAGTAACTGCTTCTTCGGACAATCTTCTTGCAGTTAATATTTCTTTTTCTCTTGAATTCAATACATTCATTGAATCATCCATCAGTTTTTTTCTTTGATCTAATTCTTGTTGATGTGAAAATTTTAATTCTTGATCAATTTTATCATCTACTATCCAATCTTGCCATTCGCTTCCATCTTCATCTTTAAGAGGAGCATTAAGCGATTTTTCTTTTCCAAGAAGACGTCTATTCATTGAAACGACTTCTTCTTTTTTTACATTCAGTCTTTTTGAAATTTCGACAACATGTTCTTCTTTTAAATCACTATTATTATTTAAAGAAAGTTGATTTTTTATTTTTTTTAAATTGAAAAAAAGTTTCTTTTGGGCTGAAGTTGTACCCATTTTAACTAAACTCCATGATCTTAATATATATTCTTGAATATTAGCTTTAATCCACCACATTGCATAAGTTGCTAATTTGAAACCTTTTTCTGGTTCAAATTTTTTTACGGCCTGCATGAGACCTATATTTCCTTCTGAAATCATTTCATTAATAGGAAGACCATATCCTCTATAACCCATAGCAATTTTTGCAACTAATCTTAAATGGCTTGTAATCAATTTTTGAGCAGCTTTTAAATCTCCTCTTTTTTTCCATCTCTTAGCTAACATATATTCTTCTTCTGCACTAAGCATAGGAAATTTTTTAATTTGCAATAGGTAGTTGGTTAATCCACCATCTATTGCTATTGATGGTAAGTTTAAATTAGTTGTTTTTGTTGTCATAAATGCAGTGATCTATTTATTACTAAATTATGGCAAATACAAGGTGCCTAAACACTAACTTTTTCAAGGTTTTTAATCAATGCGTCAAAATCCTCAGGTCTTTTAGCTTCAAACAAAACTTCTTTTTTTGTTGTTGGGTGAACAAATCCTAAACTTTTTGCGTGTAAAGCCTGCCTATTAAAATTATTTAATTTTTGTTCAATATTTGGATTTATTTTTTTAAAATTTCTTTTTGTTTTACCGTAAGATTTATCTCCTACGATTGGATTTCCTTTAAAGTTCATATGAACTCTTATTTGATGCGTTCTACCAGTTTCTAATTTGCATTCTATAAGACTTATCTTAGGAAGGTCAGAATTTTGAAAAATTTTTAAAGTTTTATAATTTGTTATTGCTATTTTACCTTTTTCTTTTTTAACAGACATTAGTTGTCTATTTTTAACGCTTCGCGATATTTTTTCATTTATTTTACCTTTCTGAGGTTTTAAAGAACCCCAAATTAAAGCTTCGTATACTCTTTTTATTGTATGGTTAATAAATTGTTTTGATAAATTTATGTGAGCATTATCATTTTTTGCGACAACAATTACACCACTAGTATCTTTATCAATTCTGTGAACTATGCCAGGTCTTAATTTACCACCTATGCTTGATAGGTTTTCTTTATATTTATAGAGCAAGCCATTTACAATTGTTTTTTCATAATTACCTGCACCAGGATGAACTACTACACCAGGAAATTTATTAATTACAATTACGTCATCATCATCGTATAAAATGTCCAATGGTATTTCATTGGCTTTAATAGAGGTTTCTTTTGGTGGAGGGAAATCTATTTTTATTTCATCTTTTTCTTTTATTTTTTTTGCTGCATCCCTTATTAAAACATTATTCAGTTTTACATGGCCATCATATATTAGCGCTTGCAATCTTGTTCTGCTTAATTCGTCTATTTGCGACTGTAGAAACTTATCAATTCGATATCCACTGTAATTTGAAGAAACAGTTATATTAAATAAATTTTTTTTCATTGATTATATAATATAGTATAAATAGCATTGTAAGCGCTCGTAGCTCAACTGGATAGAGCGTCTGGCTTCGGACCAGAAGGCTGAGGGTTCAACTCCTTCCGGGCGCACCATAAATTCACTTATCTTTCGAAAGTATTTTTCCTTTTCTAATGTATTTTTTTTCAAAATTTTTCAAAGTTTGGTAAAGCTTAAATTTTCTAACAAAATTTTTAAAAGGTTCTTTTTTTTCATCAGCATCATTTTTTACATTAATTCTACTTTTAAAATATGTCCTATTTTTTTTATGTACTTCAAGTATTTCTTCCTTAGGTCTACCAGAAGAAAAATAATAAAGTGCTATTGATTTTCTAGATATTTCCTTTGGACAATTCAAAGGATCTGGGTGACCATGATTACTAAAATCTGTTGTTGAAAAAATAGCCAATGTATTAAAAGAAGGTAGAATTTTTTTTTCACATTTTGACATATTTTTATTCCAAAATTCTAAATATCCTCCATAATTTTCCTTCCAATTTTTATTTAAATAAATAAGTACGTTTATTCTTCGATCTAAATCAAGAGATGGATGACGATTAAAATCAGTATGTATTTTTAAAACACCGCCACTTTTAATTTCATGTAGTCCGCCACCTTCTAAAAGAGGGTCTGCTACTAATTTTTCTTTAATAGATGTCAGATTTTGTAGAAAGTTTATAAAAATATCAGAATTAAGAAAATCAACAAAAGACTTGATGGTTGGAGAAAATTTTTTATAATTTTTATTAGAAAATTTGATTTCATTTTTTACATTATAATTTTCAGAATCATTTAATTTTGATAAATCTGGAAATTCATCAAGAACTTTATTTAAAAAGGCATTATTAAAAAAATTATTAAGAGCTATGTTTGGAAAAGGTTTAGCAGATTTGTAATTTTGTTTTTCTTTTAGAGCTAACTCCGTTAAATTTTGAAAATTTTCTGACAATATATGTTTTGTATTTAAATTATCCATTCTTTAAGCTTTTCTTTATTGTCTATTATATATTGTGGGTAAGTATGATCTATATCAATTTTTTTATAAGAAAATCCTAAATCAAAGATATTTTTTTGCATTTTAATTTTTTCAATTATGCTTTTTGCATTTGCAAATTCAGGCTTGTTACGTTCTCCGTGGGAAAATGAAGAAATTTTTTTTAATAAATTTTCTGGACTTTGCATATAGGAAAAATGCCAACCACCATCCTTGATAATTTGCAAGTCTCTTATTTTGTCTACCCTCCAAAAAGGGTATTTTTTAAATTTTAAGTCTCTAAGCCACTGAGGAGATTTAAGATGTTTTTTTAAACAAATTTTCGATCCAAACCAATCGCCCTCTGTAACATTTAATAAATTTAACTTGTAATCAAATTTTTTTTGGACAAATACTGCATATCTATTTTTTTTATTGAATAGGTTGAGTTTTTTTAAATCAGGTATTTCATCTACATCAGAAATAATTATTAAATCATTTTCAGAACTATTTTCTAAACCACGTACGATAGAATTTCTTTGATGTCTTTCAACCAGGGAATTTTGTCCTATATGTGCCTTTTTTATACTATCTAAAGTATCTTCAACTACCACATGAATTATTTTTTTTTCAAATTTTTTGAATTTACTTATATCAAAATTTAACTTTTTGTCTTTCCCTTGATGATCAGTAGTAGATTCAACAATTACAAAAAAATCGACAAATTTATTTAATATATTTAAACGTAAATCTAATATATTTTCTTCATTAAAAAATTGGAAACAGTCGTAGATTTTCATTCTTTTATTCTCCCATATTTACTAAAGTGCCTTTTTTTCTAGCACCATAAAAAGCTAAATAAAAAATTATAATAGAAAAAACAAAATAAAATAAGTTTAGTGATAGTGCAGTCATAATATTTTGATAATTTACTATATTATCTACCAAAATAGATCTTGCTTCTTCAAATATATAAACCAATGGTAAAACTTTAGCTAAAATTTGAAGCCAATCTGGTAAAATTGATAATGGATAATAAACACACCCCAAAGGAGCCAAGAGAAAAAGAGATGACCAAGCTGTATTTTCAAATGCCGGCCCAAATCTTAAAAGCCCTGAGGTAACTAACAAACCTAAAGTAGTTCCAAACAGATATAAACTTAAAAAAAGTAAAAAGAGTGGAGGCCCCATATTTAATAACGAAACACCAAACAAGGGACTCATAAGTAAAATTGCAGGAATTATTCCAATTAATGTTCTTAACAAAGCTGTAGATGTTAGTGCAGTTATAATTTCACTTAGTTTTATTGGAGCAACAAATAAATTAGTAAAGTTTCTGCTCCAAATTTCTTCTAAAAATAACATATTAAAGCTAATGCT
>CEUZ01268682.1_pt1 | contig 12913 bp, 12 predicted proteins | sample 361511 | NCBI WGS metagenome assembly CEUZ01 (sample SAMEA2622822, study PRJEB7988) | marine metagenome | biome: marine biome (ENVO:00000447); feature: surface water layer (ENVO:00002042); material: "saline water (ENVO:00002010), including plankton (ENVO:xxxxxxxx)" | depth 5 m
TTCATTAAAAGTTTTTTTAGTCGCGCTTGCAATAATTGATGATCTTGGTGCAATAATAATAATAGCTTTTTTTTACTCATCTGAGCTCCAATACACATATTTGTTATTAATGACTATTGCTTTTGCTTTATTAATAATAATTAATAAATTGGGTTTTAAAAAGTTTACTCCATATCTATTAATTGGAATTTTTCTATGGATATTTACTCATGGTTCAGGAATTCATTCAACAATATCTGGAGTTTTGTTGGCCACTGCTATTCCTCATACAAAAAACAAAAAAGATTCATCTTTATTATTAAAACTAGAACATATGTTATCTCCTTATGTAGCTTTTGGAATTATGCCTTTGTTTGCGTTAGCTAATGCTGGAGTAGTTTTAGAGGGTATGAATTTCACAGCTCTTTTAGATCCTTTACCTTTAGGAATATTATGTGGTTTATTTTTTGGCAAACAAATTGGAGTATTTATTTTTTCATATTTATCAATAAAATTTAAATTAGCTGAAATGCCATCAAATTCAAATTGGATTGAATTTTATGCTGTAGGAATATTAACAGGAATTGGCTTCACAATGAGTCTATTCGTTGGAAACTTAGCTTTTATGGATTATCCAAGTAGTATGCCTGGAGTAAAAATTGGAGTTTTAGTTGGTTCAACCTTATCTGCTTTAGTGGGTTACTTTATCCTGTTGATTGTTACACAAAAAAAATAATAATAATTTAATGCCAAATTTTATAAAAACTTTAATATTGGTATTAATAATGTCTTTTTTTGGAAATAATGCAGTTGGCAATTACGAAAAACTTGCTTTTGATTTTAAATTTAATGATTTAGACGGAAGTGAATTAAGTTTAAATAATTATAAAGGAAAAGTGATAGTTGTAGTAAATGTTGCTAGTCAATGTGGTTTTACTAGTCAGTATGAGGATATGCAAAAAATTTGGGAAAAATATCAAGCAAAAGGTCTTGTAATGTTAGGTGTCCCTTCTAACGATTTTGGAAATCAAGAACCAGGATCAAGCAAGGAAATTAAAAATTTCTGTGAGGCTAAATTTGGAATATCATTTCCAATGACAGAAAAAGTAACTGTTAAAGGCAAAGATGCACATCCTTTTTATATGTGGGCTAAAAAAAATCATGGAAATAGCGCCGTACCAAAATGGAATTTTCATAAAATAATTATAAATAAATCGGGAAAAGTTGAAGATACATTTGCATCAATAACAAATCCATCATCTAAAAAATTTATTAAAGTTATTGAAAACGCCTTAAATAAATAAAATTAAAATATTATAAATTCAATTTTAATCCATCGTACGCTGGAACTACATTTTTAGGTAATAATTTTAATAAATCATTATAATCAAGATCATGATGCATATTGGTAAGTATGGTTTTTTTAGGTTTTAAATTATAGTGTATGTGAAGAACTTCATTTAAATTAAAGTGACTTGGGTGTTTTTTATATTTTAAACAGTCAATAATAAGAAATTTTAAATTTTTTAAATCACTTATTCTAATAATAGACATATCATTACAATCACTAATGTAAGCAGTTTTTTCGAAGATATAACCTAAAGTATTAATGTTTCCATGTTTAACCTTAATGGTCTTAAATAACACTTTTTCATTTCCAGCACCTAGAGAAAATTTTGATTTAACGTTATTAGATTTAACTATCGGAGGGTATGATCCAATCTTTTTAAATAGATAATCATGCCTTTTTACTAAAAGTTTCATGGTTCCTATATCACCATAAGTATTTATTTTTTTTTTGTATTTCCAAAAAAAGGGTCTTAGTTCAAATAGTCCATTTGTTTGATCTGCATGTTCATGTGTAAAAACTACTGATGATATATCTTTAATTTTATTAGTTAATAATTGATATTTAAGATCTGGAGAAGTATCAATTAATATTGAATTTTTTCCTTTAACAATAATAGCAGAACATCTTGTTCTTGCATTTTTTTTTTCTGAACTATTACAATTGCCCCATACTCCATCTATTCTGGGAATACCAACTGAACTTCCACAACCTAGGATGATTAATTTAGATTTCATGCTTTAAGATCCCAAAAAGTTTTATAAAATTACTAGTAGTTTTTTTTATTACCTCTTCTTGCGATACTTTTTTAATTTGCGATAACTTTTCTACTGTATGAATTATAAAAGATGGTTCATTAGATTTTCCTCTCTTGGGTAGAGGAGCTAGATATGGTGAGTCAGTTTCAACAAGAAGATTATCGAGAGGTATAGATGAAACAGTTTTTGCTAGTTCGGATGAGTTTTTAAAAGTAATAATTCCACTCACAGAAATAAAACAGTTGATATCCAAAAGTTTAATCGCAAAATCTTTACTGCCAGTAAAACAGTGTATCAAAACTTTAAGATTTGAATTTTTCATTTCACTTTTTAAAATATCATAAGTATCTTTCTCAGCGTTTCTAGTATGAACTATTAATGGTATATCTAATTCTGAGGCGGCATGTATATGTTCGATAAAAATTTTTTTTTGAACATCCTTGTCACTAAAATTATAATAAAAATCAAGTCCTGTTTCACCTATACCAATTATTTTTTTATTTTTTTTATGGTAATCAAAAATTAAATCTTTTTTAATATTTTTATGATCTTTGGTCTCATGTGGATGAATACCAAAAGTTCCATATATATTACTATATTTATTTGTTATTAATTTAATTTTTTCAAAACTTTTTAAAGTAGTGCAAATAGTAAGCAGATATTTAACGTTATTATCTTCGGCTCTTTTAATTATTTCATCTAAATCTTCATAAAGATTTGAATAGTCAAGATGACAATGTGAATCAATAATCATTTAATTTATTTTTTTAAACAATATATTTAATTCACTTATATTTATTTTAGATTCAAGTAACTTTTGATTATCTAAAAAAGATAAATTTCTTATTTTTTCATCTATTTTAAGAGCATTTAAAACTTTATTAGTGGCATTAGGGATAACTGGACTGAGTAATATAGATATTTTGGCTATTTGTTCTAATGCCAGGTGCAATATATTATTCATCTTCTCAATGTTATTTTCTTTTAATTTCCATGGTTCTTGATCGTTAATATATTTATTTGTTAAAAAACTAATATCAATAACAGATTTTATATAACCATTTAAATTTTGTTCATTCATTAAATCTCTCAATTCTTTGGTAATTTTTTTTGTATTATCTATTAACTGTTTATCAAAAGAAGAAATATTATTTGTTTTAACAATTTTGTTATTACAATTATTTTTAATAAAAGAAAATACTCTTTGACACAAATTTCCATAATTGTTTGCAAGGTCACTGTTAATACAATTTTCAAGATTTTTTAAAGAAATTGTCCCATCGCTACCATGGGATACTTCCTTCATCAAATAATATCTCATTTCATCTACTCCATATTTTTTTATAATTTCTAAAGGATTTAAAATGTTTCCTTTTGACTTCGACATTTTTTCGTCGCCAGATAAAATCCAGCCATGACCAAAAACTCTTTTGGGTGGATTTATTTTAGCTGCTAATAAAAAAGCTGGCCAATAAATGGCATGGAATCGTAAAATATCTTTACCAATAACATGTAAAGATGCAGGCCAATAGTTCTTATATAATTTATCGTTTAAATTTGGAAAATTAAGAGCACTTAAGTAATTTGTTAAGGCATCTAACCAGACATAAATTACGTGTTTATCATTTCCTGGAACTTTTATTCCCCATGTAAATGATGTTCTGCTAACTGATAAATCTTTAAGACCACTTTTTACAAAATTTACAACTTCATTTTTTCTTGAAACAGGAAGTATAAATTTATCGTTTTTTTTATAAAATTCTAATAATTTACTTTGCCAAGCTGATAATTTAAAAAAAAAAGATTCTTCTTCCACCCATTCAACTTGGGATCCCGAGAAAGTTGAAAATTTTTTTCCTTCTTTCTCAACAATTTCATCTGGATTATAATATGCTTCATCAGAAACAGAGTACCACCCTTTATATTTGGATAAATATATATCTCCTGACTCAACTAGCCTACTCCACAGATCGCTGACTGATTTATGATGTCTTTTTTCAGTAGTTCTAATAAAGTCATCGTTGGATAAGTTTAATTGTTCTGACAATTTTTCAAAGATTTTAGAGATCTTATTACAATACTCTAATGGTTCTAAACCATTTTTTTTAGCTGCATTTTGAATTTTTAAACCATGTTCATCAGTACCGGTAAGAAAAAAAACTTCATAATTATCTTTACGTTTAAAACGAGCAAATACATCAGCCAAAATACTTGAATAAGCGTGGCCCATATGTGGTTCTCCTGATGGATAGTATATAGGTGTAGTTATATAAAAAGACCTTTTATTCATTTAAAATAGTTTCGGTTAGTAAGGTTGAAAGATTATTTTTATCCAAATTAAATTTTTTATAATCATTAATATTTTTTAATAATTTATATTTATTTGATGAGTATATATGCAAATTTTTTATATTTCGTTGAGATAAGTCATTATAGAAATATTCTATAAAAAAAGAGATAAAATCAAGTAATCTTATATCTTTATTTTTTTTATATTTTTCAATTAAATAAAATATACATGAAATTTTATCATCTTGAAATCTAAGGCTATGATCATTTAGCATTAATAAATATTTTAAAACATTGCCGGGTGTTTCAGAATACAAAATTTTATCAATATTATTTATTTTAGAAAATTCTTTATATTCTGTAGAAATATTTTTAAAAATTGATACCTTTTCAGCTAAGTTGAAAAATATTTTAAATTCAACACATCTAGACTTGATAGTTCTTAAAATTTTATCTGAATTATTATGAATAATGAAAAAGAAAGTTTTATCGTTAGCTTCTTCAAGAACTTTTAATAAAGAATTTGATGAATTTAAATTTAAGTATTCTGTATTATCTATTAAAATAATTTTTAAATTTGATAAATATGCAGTTTTATTTACAAATTTTATTATATTACGTACTTTTTCAATTTTTATGTCTTCATCGGTGTCGTTGTTATCGAGTAACGCAAAATTTGGATTAGTATTATTACATATTCCTTTATAAATCTTACTGTCATCATCTATAGTAAATTTATCCATCAGATACTTATTATTTTCTTCTTGGGATAAAATATAATTGATAAAATGGTAAGCAAATGTAGCTTTTCCTAAACCTTTAGGACCACTTAATAAAATGGTATTAGGAAGTTTATTGTTATTATAAAGTTGAGAGAATAAGGTAAAATAATGTTTGTATCCATATAAAGTCAGTTGATTTATTGGACTTTTAATTGAAAGAGTTTCATTTAAATTCTTCATTTTTTTATAACCTTGATAATTTTGTTAAGTATAATTTCCTCGGTAGTTTTTAAATCTTTTGAATTATCTATTATGAAATATTTCCTTTTACTTCTATTAGCAATTTTAATAAAGGCCTTTTGAACATTTTCATAAAAATATTTAGAAAATTTATCATACCTATTTTTCTTTTTTCTTTTTCCTAGTCTTTTAAGAGCTTTATTTACACTTACTTTTAATAAAATAGTTATATTAGGTTTTATTTTACCAATTATATGATGATGTATAGCATTCACTAGGTTTTTATTAATATTTTTACCATAAACTTGGTACGCTAATGTAGAATCTATAAATCTATCACATATAATTACTTTCTTTTCTAATATGGCTGGTTTAATAATATTTTTAACATGTTCATTTCGTGCAGCTAAATAAAGTAAAGTATCAGTATATTTATCAAATTTTTCTCCCTTATCAGATTTGAAATAATCCTCTAAAATTAATTTTCTTATTTTTTCAGCACTAGCAGTTCCTCCTGGTTCCCTAGTTAAAATTATAGAAATGCCTCTTTTTTTTAAATTTTTATATAATTTTTTGGCTTGATATGATTTTCCAGAACCCTCAATACCTTCAAAAGCTACGAAAAAGGCTTTTCTTTTATACATCACCCCAAACCAGATAGTTCAATGATTTAAAGAGTCTTGAAAAAATATTCGATCTTTTTATATGTTCTGATGATAATAAGTCAATTTGTTCTTTTAAAACTCCAGAGATATAAACATTTAATTGACCTACCTTATCACCTTTTTTAATTGGTGTTTCCAAAGGTCCATTATATTCGATTATTGCTTCAATTGTTTTTTTCTTTCTCTTTGGAATTGTTAAAAAAAGATCTCTTGATGGTATAACTTTAACTTTATTTTTTTTTCCTAACCAAACATTCAACTCACTAATAACTTCATCTTTTTTTGCAACTTGAATAGTATCAAATTTTTTCAAGCCCCAATTTAAAATTTTTGCTGATTCTCTTGATCGTGAATTTTTTGTTTTAAATCCACTTCCAACTGCAGTAACTCTCCTTTTCCCTACTTTCATTGATGCGGCTAGTGAGTATTTTTCTACTGTTAAGAATCCTGTTTTAATTCCATCGACACCCATATTTTTATATAAAAGAGGATTTCTATTACCTTGAGTAATTGGATCACCTCCAGTTCTATCCCAAGTGAAAGTAGTATCTTTAAAGTAAGAATAATATTCAGGATAATTTGCAATCATATACTGAGACATCTTTAAAATATCTCTAACTGTTGAGTAATTATCGACGTCATTAATACCAGAAGAATTATTAAAATTTGTATTTTCTAAACCTATTTCTTCAGCTTTTTCATTCATTAAAATAACAAAATCTTCTTCTGAACCAGAAAGACCTTCGGCTAGAGCCACACAAGCATCGTTTCCAGATACAATTATTATACCCTTTAACAAGTCTTCTACGGATACTTGATCATTCAACATTATAAACATAGATGAATACCCGCTTTGTGACATTCTCCAAGCTTTTTCAGAAATAGTAATCATTTCATCAAGAGAGGTTTCTCCTTTTTTAAGTAGGTCAAAAGCAACTATGGTTGTCATTATTTTAGTCATAGATGCAGGATAAATTTGCGCATCAGCTTCCTTTTCATAAAGAATTTCACCTGAATGGTGATCTTGAATAATTAAATAACGGACATCAATTTCATCTATATTTGAATAAGATTTCTCATGAATACATAAAAACAAAAAGATAAAAGCAGTTATTTGAAGAAATTTCATTTTATATTAATTATCGTATATATTTAAATTTTCGAAACCTAAATTATTTAAACTAATATAGGCGATTTTTAAAGCATTAAAATTTTTAAAAGGTCCCACCATTAGCCTATATTTTGTTTTGTTAATTTTTTTAACATTAATATTATTCATTTTTGTTTTTTTTCGCAGTTCTTTCATCAAGGTAGAAGCTGAATCTTCGTAATAAAAATCTCCTATAATTAGTAAAAAGTTTTTTGATTTAATCTTTTTATTTTTCTTATTATCTAATTTATTTTCAGTTAAATTATCAATTTTAATTTCATCTATACGAACAGTATCAGCAACATTTTTTTCTTCATCGAAAGTTATGGCTTTTTTTGCAATAAAAATTTTATTCTTTTTTGTCTCTAAAACTTCTACATATGGATTTTCTGGATCTAACTCTAGAAAAAGAGCAATTTCTTTGCTTATAACAATATTAAAAATTTTCGGATATTTTGCATTTTTTGAAATTTTAGTATCAATAAATTTTGAATTTACTGGATTAATAATTTTTATAGGCGTATTTGATTTTAGGAAGCTATGCATTGTTTGCAAACTATTATTTTTAATTTTTCTATTAACAACTTTCTCAGAAAAAAAATTATCGTCATAGACCAAAGCAAACCCCTTTGAGGAAAAATATTTTTTTGGTTTTTGTTGAACCTTGTAATCAGCACAGGAATATAAAATAACCATAGAAAATATAATTAATATAATTTTATACTTGTTCATATTTTTATCATGTTAGCTAAAGTACATACGCTGATTCCAAACCTTAATGATCTGTTCCATTTTAGTATTTTTTCATAATTGCCAAATACTAAAAAAACAGGAGATCCTTCCTTTCCATCTGGACGAATTAATGCCGCTTTATAATTGCCCTGGATTTCAGCTCCATCAAAATTAACTATTCCTTTCTTTCTCCATTTTTCAATTTTTAATTTATGAGAAATTTTTCTTGCTGATGAATTAAAATATTTTTTTTTTATTTTTTTTGTTAATTGAACCTTATAAAAGCATGGTTCACCTTTTTTCCATCCAATTTTATTAATATAGTTAGCTGCTGAGGCTAAAGAATCTTCGAACGAATATTTTAGATCAATTTTATTATTTTTATCATAATCAATTGCATAATTTTTGATTGTAGAAGGCATAAATTGAAAATTACCGTATGCTCCAGCCCAGGAACCATAAAGGGAATCCGCATCAATTAAATTGCTATCTATTAATTGGAGTAAAATCAAAAGCTGTGATGAAAAAAAATCCCTTCTGCGTTTATCATAACTTAATGTTGCAAGTGATGATATAATATCCATTTTACCAACATGCTTACCAAAATTAGTTTCAATTCCCCACAAGGAAAGTAGTATTTCTTTTTCAACTAAGAATTCATTTTCCACTTTGAGAAAAAGTTTTTTATTTTTATTTAATAGTTTTCTTGCTTTTTTTTTTCTTAAATCATTAGCTCTTTTACTAACGTAAGTATTAGTGTCTTCATAGAATTCTGGTTGTTTTCTATCATATTTGATAACTTGTTCTAAAAATTTAACATTTTTAAATGCTAAATTTAATGTTTCCTTTGAAACTCCATTTTTATTAGCGTATTTTTTGTATGATGCTAACCATGAGTCAAAGCTTTCATCCGAAATTGAATATGAGGTAAATAAAAAAAATAAATATGTTAATAAAAAAACGAATTTAAGTGATTTACTTAATAAAGTCATGATATTTAGATCAAAAAATAATTATATAAATAGTAACTACCTCTTATGAAGATTTAGCAAAACTGCGGAACAATAGTCTACTATCTGATTGAAACAATAGTCTTCCCATACCTTCAGCTTGGGCCGAATACATTTTGACTTGATTCATAATATATTTTTGTTGTTCTTTGTCATGATAAAAATCAAAACGTAAAGGAGTTTTTAATGTAGGAGTTGAATTTGGGTTAATCTGATATTGATTTTTTCTTATTTCCTCAAAATCATAATTAAAAGTCATAGTTTTAATTGAACCAATATTGCTTAATGGGTGATTTTTTCTAACAGTAACAAATCTTTCTAATTCACTTAAATAATTTTTTATTTCCTCAGTAAATAAATTTTTCTCTTTTAAGGTACCTTGAACAGATTTAAACATTAAATCACGAGTATCTTCGAAATTTGAAAATAATCTCTCAGTATTTGTTAGTAGTTCATTATAACCTAACTCCCCTTTAATGTACTTAAGAATTGTATCAGAAGATAAAACATGTCTATGCGCATCTTCAAGAGTGTCATAAAGATCATCAATGGTCCCTGAAATAAAATCTTTTACTATATTTTTTACTTTACTTGAATATAACTCAGGATGATTTTTTATATAAAGTATACAATCAAATGTAGAAACATTGATAGATTTTAACAAAGCAAAAACTTCCTCAAATAAATAATTGTTGTAAAAAGTCTGAATAAATAGGTCCATCACTCGGCATTCAATATAGTCTTTTTCGCTTAGAGTATTGCTGCCAATTATAATCTCTTCTATTTCAGCTATTGGATGTTTCTTATCTAGTATTTCATAGTTACCTACTGCACCTGGCACAGTTCTAAATTTAGTTTTAAGTTCATGATTTTTTCTTGTTTCTTTTGATGCCATATCTGTTCCAACTAACATAATAGATTGATGCATTCTAATTGAACGAACATTATTATCTATAGACCAACGAAGTGATGCAAAATGTTTTTCTTTAGTATCACCAGGTAACGCAACCATAAGATCTGTGTATGTTTTAGTTGCATTCTTGCTATTACCAAAATCAATTAATTTTTTATAAGCAGAACTTGTTATATTTTGTCTATTGCTTGCTTTTAAAACTTCTGGATCGGTAGATTGTATAGATGCTCCTAATTGCCAGCCCTTTATAATACTCGCGACATCAATAACTCTTTGAGGCATATTTTTTCCAGTAGCTACTATAACAGTTTTAGGATAATTAAATTTCTCTTGAATTTCTCTAATCATATTTGCTGTTAATACATCTTGTTTGTACATTCCGAAATTTAAATCAGCATTCATAAGTTCACTCATATTTTTTACTCTTTTTGCAATATAATTTAATTCTTCTTTAGTGCGCTCCGGATCATATCTGTGAATTTTATTTTTACTTGCTTGACCATCAGCACAAAAAGCACATGCAAAAGGACATCCTCGCGTAGTTTCAAAAAGAGGTATTAATGGTTTTTCAAAAAACTCATCCATAGTTCCACTTAAATATGGAGATGGAACAATATTAACATTTTTTATTCTTTCAATTGGACCACTGTTCAACTGATTTCTGTCGAAATCTAAGTAACAAGTATTAATAATTTTTTTCTTGTCTTTTTTTAAAGCTTCCAAATTAAAATTATACTCACTAAGTTTTTCTACAAGATCAACAAAACCCAATTCGCCCTCAAGTTCGATAGAAAAATCAATAGCTGGCCATTGTCTTAAAAATTCAATTTTTTCATTTATATCAACTGGAAAATTTGGTCCTCCCCAAACAGTTATAACACTAGGATCTTTTTCTTTTACTAGAGATGCAAATTTATAAGACAATTCAAAATTCCATTTATAATTTGAAAAACAAAGCATTTTTGGAATCTGCTGTATTAATGCTCCGTTTAGATCAGAAGGAAACTTAAATAATTTAAAATTAAAATCTTTACCTAGTTGTTTTTTAGCATAGGTAAACACACAGCTAGCTCCTAATGGGAAGGTACGTGATACAATCCCTTGCGCAGTATGTGTTAAGTCGGAAATCCAAATTTCATGTTTCTTTATAAGATTCATTTAGGAAAAATACAAAATTTCCTTTTAAAATACAACTTCATTGCAAATATCAACAGATTCACATTCGTTATATAATCAAGTATGATCATCGACTTTAATGAATCGTTCATCTTTAAATAAAAATTATTTCTAGAATAATCAAATGAATGCTGCTTTTGATGTAGGTGCTGACGATGGTTTTCACGGGATATTGTTCGCTTTTTTTAATCCTAAAATTAAGATTTATGCATTTGAACCTATTAGAGGTTCCAAAAAAAGAATTTTAAAAAACCTAAAAAAAATTGAGAAATTTTTTAATGTAAAGATAAATAATTATAAGATAATTAATAGTGCTATTTCTGATTATAATGGATATACAAATTTTTATGAAACTCACTATAGAGTTGGATCATCTTTGTTAAAACCTAAAAAAAAATTAAACAAAATTTGGAGTCATTCAAAAGATTATTTAATTAAAACTATAGGACAAGGAATTAAAATGAAAAAAAAATATAAAGTAAAAGTTCAAACCCTAGAAACAATATGTAAAAAAAATTCGATCAGTAAAATTAACTATTTACATATTGATGCTCAGGGAAATGATTTGAGAGTTATTGATGGATTAAAAAACTTTAAAAATTATGTAGAAAGTGGTGTGGTTGAAGTTGCTAAAAATAATAAAGTAAAAATTTATAATCGGGAACAATCATATAAAGATTTAAAAAAAAAATTTAAAAAATGGAGATTTATCATTACTAAAATTGAAGAAGTGCAGAAAAATCATCCTGGTATAAATGTGTACTTTAAGTCTGTTAATGAAATTGCTAATAAAGAATATAATATTAAATTTATCTACCCAACAAAAAGATTCGAAAGAATGTTTAGAAGAATATTTTCTGGAAAAACTAATATAAAAGATATTATATTTCTCATGTTTTGGAAATTAAGATTAAATTGATTTAAATTATGCTTACAATTTTAATTATGGCCTTTCATAGCCATCATCTAATTTACAATCTTGTTAAAAGTATTGATAAAAATATTCCAATTGTAATAGTTGAAAATTCTTTGGATAAAGATCTTAAAAATAAATTAGAAAAAAACTATCCAAATGTAAAAGTTATAATTCCAAATGAAAACTTAGGCTTTGCAAAAGGAGCAAATTTAGGTATTAGCGTAATAAAAACAGAATATGTTTTTATTAATCCTTCCGATGTTTTTCTTCCAAAAGAATGTATTAATGATTTAAAAGAATGTATTAATAATTTTGACAAATTCGCAGTTTTAGCTCCTACATACAAAGATGAAAGTTTATATAAAAATTATGAATTGTATTCAGATAAACCTCCTCTCAATAATATTATTGCTGAAAAATTTGGTGCTAAGGAAGTCGATATAATAGATGGGACTTTTATAATTAAAAAAAGTGAATTTGAAAAAATTGGATTTTTTGATGAAAATATATTTATTTATTTTGAGCCATGGGATCTTTCAAAAAGAATAACTAAATCTGGTAAAAAAATATATGTTTGTGATAAAATAAAATTTGAACATCTTGGAGGACAATCTCACGATCCAAAATATGATTTTGAAGCTACCTTAAGCAGAAACTGGCACTATTGTTGGTCAAAATTTTATTACATTAAAAAATATAATAATTATCTTTACGCTCTTAAGAAAACTTTACCTACTTTATTCAAAGCTTTTATAAAATGCATAAAATTTAAAATACTAAATAATACTAAAGATTATGAAATTCATATGGCAGAAGTTAAAGGTTTGATTTCTTCATATCTTTTAAAAAAATCATCATACAGACCATACAAATCAAGAAAATAAATATTTTCACTCTAAATGTTTTATTAAAGATACTTTGTAGTTGTATAAAACTAATAAAAAATATATTAAAGTTAAAAACAATCTCTTAAAGGAAGGGTGGCTGAGCGGTTGAAAGCACTGGTCTTGAAAAC
>CEUZ01291273.1_pt1 | contig 12910 bp, 18 predicted proteins | sample 361511 | NCBI WGS metagenome assembly CEUZ01 (sample SAMEA2622822, study PRJEB7988) | marine metagenome | biome: marine biome (ENVO:00000447); feature: surface water layer (ENVO:00002042); material: "saline water (ENVO:00002010), including plankton (ENVO:xxxxxxxx)" | depth 5 m
TTGAAATCATCTTATTAAAAGATAAAGCAGATAAAATTTTGATTTTTGACATAGCATCTGCTCCATTCAAATCAAATTTAGGATTACCAGGTTCAGCATATCCGAGCAATTGTGCTTTTTTCAAAACATTTTTAAAGGAATCTTTTGATGTCTCCATTTCAGATAATATATAGTTACTTGTACCGTTAAGTATTCCATAAACTTTTTGAATTTTATTTGTTGAAAGACCTTCTTTTATTGTTCGTAGTATAGGTATGCCACCACATACAGATGCTTCAAATTCTAAATTAACTTTATTTTTTTCTGCAAGTTGTGCAAGATTATTACCATGTTTTGCAATTAAAGATTTATTCGGAGTAATTACATGTATCTTTTTTTTAATAGCCATTTCAACAATCTTTTTGGAAATACCATCTGACAAACCAATACATTCAAATAATATATCGATTTGTTTTATGAATATATTAGATGGATTCTTATAAAAAATTTTTTTATTGATTTTAAATTTTCTTTTTTTATTTCTATTTTTTGCTGACAAAGCAACAATATTTATTTTTTTACCAGTCAATAATTCAATTTCTTTTTTTTTGGTATTAATTTCGTTCATTAGGTAAATACCTACATTTCCTAGCCCCACTATTGCGATATTTATATTTTTTTTCATAAATTTAATCATCTATATCAGGATAACCTGAAATTTTGTCGTATTTATTCAACATCATTTTAAACTCATTATAGGTCATCTCTTTATCAAAATTTAAATTATTATCTACTATATTTCCAGATGAACATGAAATTAAAAACATAAAAAGTATAATTGTTCTCATTTTAAACCAGCGTCTTTTGGAAATTTAAATTTTAAATTCATATTTTGTACAGCTTGACCTGCACCTCCTTTAATTAAATTATCAATTGCTGATAAAATTATGAATTTATCTTTATATTTTGATTTACTAATTGATATTAAACAATTATTTGTATTAATAACGTCGTTCGTACTAATGTGTGTATTAGGATTTTTAATATTTATAAATTTTTTGTCTTTATAAAATTCTTTTAATAATTTATGGATTTTCGTTAGGTTTAAATTTTTTCTAACAGATATATATATAGTAGATAAAATTCCTCTAAACATAGGTGTTAAATGTGGCGTAAAAATAAATTTAACTTCTTTATTAGTGATTTTATTGAATACTTGACTAATTTCAGAGTTATGTCTATGAAAACCAACTCCATAAGCACTTAATGATTCATATAAATTCTTTTTTTTATATTTTTTATGAACGCCTCTACCAGCACCAGAATATCCTGATTTTGAATCTATAATAATATTGTTAGTATCAATTACGCCTTTTTTGATCAAGGGATAAAGAGGAAGCAATATAGAAGTTGGATAACATCCAGGACAAGCAATTATCTTATATTTTCTTAAATCATATTTATTTAACTCTGGAAGAAGATAAATACTTTTATCGATCTGTTTTGTCGCTTTATGTTTTTGTTTGTACCACTTTAAATAATCACTAGCCTTTTCCAGTCTAAAATCAGCAGCAAGATCAATAAGAGTATTTTTTGGTAATAATATTTTTGATATTTCTTGAGCCTCACCATTTGGTAAAGCAGTAAAGACCACATCAACTTTATTTAAAAGGTTCTTTTTGAATTTTATGATACGGGGTAAATTTTCTTTCTGAAGAGATTTTTCGTAAAAGGAAATTTGTTTTCCAGCTGAAGAATTACCACAAAGATATTCAATTTTTATATACTTGTGTTTACATAATAATTTTACTAACTGAATTCCTATATAGCCAGTTGACCCTGCAATTAATACTTTAACTTTAGACATTTAATATTATACCAGTAATTGATTAAAAAAGAATTATCTTTTAGAAAACTGGAAGCTTCTTCTAGCTTTCCTATGACCGTATTTCTTTCTTTCAACGGCACGAGAGTCTCTTGTGGTAAGTTTTTCTTTTTTTAAAGAAGTTTTATAATCAGGTTCAAATAGCAAAAGAGCTTTAGATATACCATGCACCATAGCTCCAACTTGACCAGTGTGGCCACCACCTTTTACACTACATCTAACATCGTAGTTTGCTGATTGTTCTATAATTTCAAATGGTCTAAGTAACATAGTTTTGTGATTTGCCCTTTTAAAATACTCATCGTAGTTTTTTCCATTTACAAAAATTTTACCAGAACCTTTTTTTAACCAAACTTTTGCAATTGAAGTTTTTCGTCTGCCTGTCGAATATTTGCTATCTTTAAAATCTATTTTAGAAATTTCACTATTTTCCATTTATTCCCTTATTAAATTCTTATTATTTAACTTTGATAAATCAATTATCTTTGGATTTTGTGCTGAGTGTGGATGATTCTCTCCTTTATAAATTTTAAGTTTAGAAAGCTGTTTTTTGCCTAGTGCACCACTTGGAATCATTCTTTTAACAGCCAGTTTTAACGTTTCTTCTGGTTTTTTATTAAAAAGTCTCTCTGGAGTCGTCTCTTTAATTCCACCAGGATATCCAGTATGTCTATAATATTTTTTATCAGTAAATTTTTTTCCAGTAAATTTTATTTGATCGATATTTTTAACAACTACAAAATCACCGTGATCCATATTTGGAGAGTATGTATTTTTATTTTTACCACGGATTATTTTTGAAATAATAACAGCCAATCTTCCAACAACAGCGTTCTTTGCATCAATTTCGTACCAAGAACTTTCAACTTCAGATTTTTTTACAAATTTAGTCATAAGAATGCGCTTAAATACTTACATTTTGAGGTAATGTCAAACGTTCAACTATAAAAAAAATGATCAAAAAACTGCTTAAAATCAATATTTTAAACACTTGCACCTCCATACTTTACTATAATAAACTATTTATATTAAATGTTTCAACTAGATCATAAACAAATACATAGAGAGGATATATAATGTCAAAAATAAAAAACCCAGAAACTATTGCTTTACATGGCGGAGATTATAGAAGTGATCCGGCAACTACATCTGTAGCCGTACCAATCTATAGAACGACATCTTACCAGTTTAAAAATACTGAAAACGCTGCAAATCTTTTCGCCTTAAAGGAATTTGGTAACATCTATACTAGAATAATGAATCCTACAAACGATGTTTTAGAAAAAAGAGTTGCAGCACTAGAAGGTGGATTAGCTTGCGTAACAGTTGGTTCAGGACAAGCTGCGTCTACATTTGCGATAATGAACGTCTGTCAGTCAGGAGATAATTTTATTAGTTCTACTGATCTTTATGGTGGCACGGTCAATTTGTTCACTCATACATTAAAAAAATTAGGTATTGAATGTAGATACGCTGATCCATCTGATCCTAAAAATTTTGAAAAATTAATTGATGAGAAAACGAGATGTTTCTATGCTGAAACTTTACCTAATCCATATTTGAGAGTTTTTCCGATTAAGGAAGTTTCTGATATTGGAAGAAAACATAATATTCCACTGATTGTCGACAATACTGCTGCGCCAGTGATTTGCAAACCAATTGAACATGGGGCTGCAGTTGTTGTGCATTCTTTGACAAAATTTATTGGTGGTCATGGAACAGTTATAGGTGGTTGCTTGGTTGATGGAGGGAATTTTGATTGGACAGCAAATCCAAAAAGACAACCTATGTTTAATGAACCAGATGCGTCATACGGTGGAGCTGTTTGGGGAGAAGTTGTTCCTCAGCTTACGGGAGCTAATGTGGCTTTTGCTGTGAGGGCTCGAGTATGTCTATTAAGAGACTTGGGAGCACCTCTGGCACCTGATAATGCCTGGGGTATTATTCAAGGTTTAGAAACTGTGCCTTTAAGAATGAAACAACATTGTGCTAATGCTGAAAAAGTAGTCAACTTTTTATCAAAACATAAAAATGTGGAAAGAGTCATTTATCCTACATTACATAAAGGAGATCTTGCCGCTAGAGCAAAAAAATACTTGAAAGGTGGAAATGGAGCACTTGTTGGTATTGAGGTAAAAGGTGGAGTTGAAGCTGGTAAAAAATTTATTGAAGCTTTAAAAATGTTCTACCATGTTGCAAATATTGGTGATGCTAGAAGTTTAGCAATACACCCAGCTACTACTACTCATAGTCAATTAACTCCTGAAGAATTATTAGCTGCTGGAGTTACACCTGGCTATGTAAGATTATCAATAGGTATTGAACATGTAGATGATATAATTGCTGATTTAGATCAAGCATTAACTGCTTCGGGCAAACCTAGTTTAAAAGCTGTTAGTTAGTATTAATTTTATTTAGATACATAAAATAAATACACGAGCTTACTAAAAAAATAGAACTTATTTGGTGCATAGATGCAATAAAAATCTGTGCACCATACAACAAAGTGAAAATACCAAGAACTATTTGCAACAAAAGAAGTAATCCTATCAAAAATATTGAATAGTAAAATTTAGACAAACTATTTACATAAATTTTATAAAAAATATAGCCATAAATAAATAAAATTATATATGCTAAATTTCTGTGCATAAATTGAACTAGCGATGGATCATTAAAAGCGCTTAAACTAAACAAATTAATCATATTGTTATCATCTGGAAAATATGATGAACCCATCATAGGCCAAGAATTATATATTCTACCCGCATCCATACCAGAAACAAAAGCACCAACTGCAATTTGGCAAAATATTAATATTGTAAATAATAAAGGTAAGTAATTTTCTATTTTTTGATCTGATTGATTTTTAATCTTTATTTTAAAATAATTCCATAATATTAAGGATAAAATCAAAAAAGCAAGAAGAAGGTGAACGCTTAATCTATAATGACTTACATCAACTCTATTTACTAACCCACTTGAAACCATGTACCAACCGATAAATCCCTGAAAACAAATTAAGAAAAAGATAAAATATAAGCTTACAAGATTTTTAATCTTTAATTTTAATGAAAAATAAATTAACGGTACCAAAAAACTTATTCCAATTAATCTCCCAAGTATTCTGTGAGCCCATTCCCACCAAAAAATTACTTTAAATTCTTGAAGGGTCATTTCATAGTTTTGTAATTTGTACTCTGGAATTTCTTTATATAAGTCAAAATATTTTAGCCAATCACCATTGTTTAATGGTGGCAAAATACCAGAAAATAATTGCCATTTTGTAATAGATAATCCAGAGTCAGTAAGTCTTGTAAGACCACCAACAACTATCATAAATGCAACTATCCAAAACATGAAGGAAAGCCAAATACTTAATTGGTTTTTTAGTTGTTTATTCTCTATGTACATATGGTGATAAATATATTATTTATGAATTAATCCAATTGAATAAATGTCGCCAGATAAAAAAATAAAATTAAATAGACTACGTAAATCTTTAGATAAGCTTGATTTAACATTGATAAAATTGATAAAAAAAAGGACTAAAATTGTAGATCAAGTTATAAAACAAAAAAAATATAAAAATCAGATAATTGATTACAAGAGAATAAAAATAATTCTAAATAAAATTAGAAAGCTTTCTATTAAAAATAAGATTGATCCAAAAATAACAAATCGAATTTGGAAAAATATGATTTGGTCTTACATAGACTATGAAAAAAGAAATTTTAAAAAAAAATAATTATTTACTATGAGGCGGTAATTTTTTTTCAATGAAAATTTCGTGTTTTCTTGTTGAAGGATTATACTTTTTTGCTTTTAATTTTATTTTAGCTTTTTCACCACCAGCAGGCTTTTTAACGTAGTAGAAAAATGAGCTATCTGGTTTCGACTCGGGTACCAATCTTACTTTAACATGAGTTTTTTTTGCCATTTATTTAATTTTTTTTAGTTCCTTTAAAAGCTTTGAAATTTTATTTAGTTTATTTTTTATATTAATATTTGAACTTATAGATTCATTTGCAAATAGGTCAAGTTTTTTTCCATCTACATTATTCAACATTTTCTTAACACCATTTATTGTAAATCCTTTGTCTTTAAGTAAGTACTTTATCTTTTTTAAAGTATTGATTGCTTTCTTATCATAATATCTTCTTTTTCCCGTTAAAATTTTAGGTTTAATCTGTTTAAATTCTTTTTCCCAAAAACGTATAGTATGTGTGCTTGGTTTTCCGTTTTTTTTATTAACAAGATTTAATAATAAAGCGACTTCACTTATTGACTTATATGCATTCTCTGTTTTATCTGTCATCACGTAAATTTATAAAATCTTTAAATTCTTTAGATGGTCTGAATAATAGCACATTTCTACTGGATATTATTTTTTTTTCTTTTGTAATTGGATTACGTCCTACCCTACTGTTTTTTCTCCTTATAGTAAAAGTTCCAAATTTTGCTATTTTTATTTTTTTATTCTTTTTAATATTATGTATTATCAAATCAAAAAAATCATCAAGTAGATTTTCTGATATTTTCTTGGAAAAACCTATCTGCATATAAATAGAATTCACTATATCTTTTTTAGTTAAGTTAATTCGCATCCTAGATGATATTTTTACTTATTTTTTCTATTAAGTTTCCTCTAATTATTTTTTCACAAACACTTAATGAATTTGAAAAACCTATAAAATCAGTTGAACCATGGCTTTTTATGACTGGCGAATCTAATCCTATAAAAATTGCTCCGTTGTATAACCTGGGATCTAATCTTTTTTTAAACCTTGATAAATTTTTCTTGTTTATAAGTGATGAAATTTTACCAATTATATTATTTGTTAATGCCTGTTTTAATTCGCCTGTTATAAAATTTGCCGTTCCTTCTGCAGTCTTTAAAGCAACATTTCCCGTAAATCCATCTGCTACTATTACATTTACATCACCGTTCATTAAGTGATCACCTTCTATGTAACCTTTAAACTCATAAGGTTGATCTTTTAAATTAATTAATTTTTGATAAGTATTTTTAATTATTTCATTACCTTTTAATTCCTCTGATCCTATATTTAGCAGGGCTACCTTAGGTGTTTCGTTAGGAAATAAAGATTTAAACAAAGAAGCTCCCATAACGCTAAAGTCAATTAAGTTTTTTTCACTACATTCAATGTTTGCTCCTAAATCTAAAACAACGCTCATACCCTTTTTATTGGGCCATAGGGCTGATAAAGCTGGCTTATCAATATTTGGAATCATCTTAAGATTTAATTTAGCTATTACAAATAATGCTCCAGTATTTCCGGCAGATATAACTATATCTGCCTTTTTTTCTTTTACACTTTGGATTGCTAACCACATGCTTGTGTTTTTACCTTTTTTTGCGGCTCCTAAGGGTGTGTCTGTATCAACAATTTTTTCTTTTGTATGAATTATTTCAAATTTGTTTTGACTAATCTTATTTTGTATATGTGGTAAAATTAATTCTTCATCACCAAAAATTTTATAAAAAATCTCTTCACTCGATTTTGCATGATGTAATATTCCATCAATGACTTTTTTTGGGGATTTTGTTCCTCCCATAGCATCAACAGCAATTTTGACTATTTGAGACATAGTTTAAAAATTTAAAATTATTGAAAGATTACTCTTTTGGATCTAAAACCTGTCTACCTTTATACATTCCTGTTTTAATATCCAAATGATGAGATAACCTATATTCACCTGATTTTTTGTCCTCAATAATATTTTTTGAGGAAAATTTAAGGTGTGATCTCCTTTTACCCCTTCTTGAGGGTGATGTTTTTCGTTTTGGTACAGCCATAGTATTATTTAGATTTTAATTACACCTTTTACAAATGAATTTAAAGAATTATTTGCAAGAATTTTATTAAATTTATCAAAATATTCGATTAAAATATGAGTTTTATCGTCAATATTTAAAAAAGAATTTATTATATTATTTTTTACAGAAATTTCTATATTATCCCAATTTTGAATTTTTTCCAAAATACTATGAAAAATATTAATGTAATCTTTCATTTTTTTATTAATAGTTACATCCCCATAGCCAATTTCTCTTATACTCAGTTCTAATTGTCTAAAGAAATAATCGTAAGTCTTTTGTAAAAAATCCTTATCATTACTTTTAGAGTATATTTTTATGAAAAAAGCAAAATGTAACAGCAATATTATCAATCTATCAGAAAAAGTATCATCTTTGGTAAAGGATTTGTATAAATTCTTATTTCTGGATAAATTAACAAGATTATTGTAAATATTTATATAAGTATCATTCATGAAAAAAATTATTTATCTTTTTATCTTCTTTTTTATTGCAAATTGTTCATTAAATAAAGTCGAAAAACATCACGGAGTGCCGTTCTTAGATAAAAAAGAAAAAAAACTTATTTTGCTCACGTCAAATACTAATGATATTACAAAAATTCTAGGACCACCATCTACTAAAAGCACATTTGATAATGATGTCTGGATTTATATAGAAAGAAAAATAACCAATTCGAGCAAATTATTAGATTTTGGTAAAAAAAAAATCATTAAAAATAATATATTAATTTTAGAAATTGATAATAAGGGACTTCTCGTTAAAAAAGACTTTTTTGACATAAATGATATGGAAAAAATCGAATATTCTGAGGATGAGACCGAAATAGTTTACTCTAAAAGATCTTTTGTTTATGATTTTTTGTCTAGTATAAGACAAAAAGCAAACGACCCTCTTGGTAAAAGAAAAAGGAAACGAGAGTTTTAACCAGCAATTACGGCTAACAACAGTAATGCAACAATATTTGTAATCTTTATCATTGGGTTAACTGCTGGGCCTGCTGTATCTTTATAAGGATCTCCTACAGTATCCCCAGTGACTGCTGCTTTATGAGCTTCAGAGCCCTTTCCTCCAAAGTTACCGTCTTCAATATATTTTTTTGCATTGTCCCAAGCTCCTCCTCCGGCTGTCATAGAAACTGCAACGAATAAACCTGTTATAATTACACCCAGTAACATTGCACCAACTGATGATAAAGCTGCTACTTGTCCACCGATGGCAAAAATAATAAAGTATAAAACTATTGGAGATAGAACAGGTAATAATGAAGGTACAATCATTTCTTTTATTGCAGCTTTTGTTAGCAAATCTACAAGTCTTCCATAGTCAGGTTTTGACTTCCTTTTCATAATACCAGGAATTTTCTTAAATTGTCTTCTGACCTCTATAACCACTGCACCTCCTGCTCTACCTACTGCCTGCATACCCATAGAACCAAATAAATATGGTAACATCCCGCCAATTAATAATCCGACAACTACGTATGGATTAGATAAATCAAATGTGACGATAATTCCCTCTAGATTTGAGCCTGCAACTTTTGAAAAATGCTTTATATCTTCAGTGTATGCAGCAAAAAGTACAAGGGCACCTAAGCCTGCAGAACCAATAGCATAACCTTTTGTTACTGCTTTTGTAGTGTTTCCAACGGCATCTAATGCATCTGTAGTTTTTCTAACATTTTTTGGAAGGTTAGACATTTCAGCAATTCCACCAGCATTGTCAGTAACAGGTCCATAAGCATCTAAAGCAACCACCATGCCAGCTAACGCCAACATAGTTGTTACTGCAATAGCAATGCCATATAGACCAGCAATAGAATTGGTTAAAAGGATCCCTGCTACAATAATCAATGCAGGTATTGCAGTAGCTTCCATGGAAACTGCTAGACCTTGAATAACATTTGTTCCATGACCAGTTGTTGATGAAGATGCTACACTTTTAACAGGTCTAAATCCTGTTCCAGTATAATACTCTGTAACCCATATTATCAAGCCTGTTATAACTAGTCCAATTACTCCACAATAATATAAGCTCATTCCATTAAATGTTTTGTCTCCAGTTGTATAATTTGTATCAAAACCTATTACAAAATCAGTAACAGGGTATAAAATTGCTAATGATGTTACAGCAGTGACTATAAATCCTTTATAAAGAGCTGCCATGATATTTTTTGAACCTCCTAAACTTACAAAGAAAGTACCTATTATAGATGTTAATATACATGCTCCACCAATAGTTAGCGGATAAATCATCATATTCATATCATTCACGAAAAATATTGAAGATAAAACCATTGTTGCAACAATAGTAACGGCGTAAGTCTCAAAAAGATCTGCTGCCATACCTGCACAATCTCCTACATTGTCACCAACATTGTCAGCAATTACAGCTGGATTCCTTGGGTCATCCTCAGGTATTCCAGCTTCCACTTTTCCAACTAAATCTGCTCCTACATCTGCACCTTTTGTAAAAATACCACCACCAAGTCTTGCAAAAATTGATATTAGAGAAGCACCAAAACCAAGAGCTATTAAAGCATTAATTAATTCTCTTTCATCCACTTTAAATTTTAATAAAAAGTAATAATAAACGGCAATAGATAATAAAGCTAATCCGGCAACCAGCATTCCTGTTACAGCGCCAGATTTAAAAGCTATAGATAAACCTTGTGAAAGTCCTTTTCTTGAAGCTTCAGCTGTTCTAACGTTAGCTTGAACTGAAACAAGCATACCTACATAACCAGCTAATCCTGATAGCGTTGCTCCGATTAAGTACCCCAAACCTACTAAAAGACTAAAAGCAAAACTTATAATTATAAGAACAACTATTCCAACTATTGCTATAGTTTTGTATTGACGATTTAGATATGCTTTAGCTCCAACCTGAATCGCTGATGCAATATCTTGCATTTTAGAGTTTCCTGCACTTGAACTTAGAATTTGTTTACCGGTGAAATAACCGTAAATTATAGATAAAAAACCTGCTGCAATTGTGTAAAGAAGTATTGTTTCAATGGATGTATTCATAGAACCTTTGATTAGTTGTTTAAATAATATAAAGATCGCACAATACAAAAAAAGATGTAAAAGGCAATATTTAACTTTTAAAACTTATGCGAGTATCCTACACTTTTTGGTAAAATTTGCTCCTTCTTACCTATTAAAACCCTATTTTTTTTAGTATTTTTGTTTATTTGACCTATTAGAGTTATTTTATGATTTGTTTTAATCGATATTGAATTAATCAGATTTCTATTCTTTTTTGGTGAAGTAAATAAAATTTGATAGTCATCACCATTAAAAACATAATCAATCTTTTTTTTTTTATGTTTTTTTAAATATATATTAAGTTTATTAGAGGTAGGTATTTTATCTAAATAAAGTTCAAAGGATAGTTTTTGATTATTTATCATCCTTTTTAAGTCAGTAAAAAGGCCGTCAGACACATCTATGGATGAATTTGCAATAATAAGAATTTTTTCAGTAAGTTTATAAGGAAGTTCTGGACAATAAAATTTATTTATAAAATACTTCTTTTGATTGCCCTTTAATCTAATTTTATTTTTTATAATATTTAAACCCATAAAACTATCGCCTATATTACCAGTTACATAAATATCATCATTTATTGAGGCATTATTTCTTTTAACAATATCATTTGTAAATCCAATAGTGGTAACTGAAAAAGATAATGATTTTGAGTATGTTGTGTCTCCACCTGATAATAATAAATTGTATTTTTTTTGTTCTTTGAGAAGAGACTGTGAAATTAATCTTAAATTTTTTTTTGTAAAATGACCTTTAGTGCCAGCAGCAGATATAAAGTAGTACATTGGTTTTACTCCTTTACAAATTAGATCAGATATCGAAGACCTAATAATTTTCTTTATAACTAGATTTGGCAGATGAAAATTCAAAAAATGGATACCTTCGTTATATGTATCAACAGAAACTACTAATTTTCTTTTTTTATCAAAAAAAACATCATCATTAAGATTAAAGGAATATTTGTTAGATAATGATAGTTTCTGCAAATATTTTCTAATTATTTCAAACTCATTCATTAAAATTTTCTTATCTTTTTAGATATTTTATCAAGAAGGGCATTTAAATATTTGGTTTGGGATATATCAATAAAATAATTTGATGCATTAAGATATTCTTTAATTATTATTTTAACAGGAGTCTTAGGTTTATATAAAAATTCAAAAATAGCACTTTTTAAAATTATTTGGAAAACCCTATCTAGATTTTTTAAAGTTACATCATTGCTTAAATGATTTGTGATTTCACCATTAATTATATCGTTTCTTTCTATTGTGCCGTTTACTATATCTTTAATAAACTTTTTAAATCTATGTTTAGGTATAATTAAATCCTTTTCGTTATTGAAAAATTTGGCGTAAAGAGACTGAATAATAATAACTCTAGGGTTTTTTTTAGGACTGTATTGGAGAGTCATTTTAAAGAGTTAAAACTTCCATAACTGCATTTGCCGCATCTGTTCCCTTATGAATTCTATTTAAGGCCTGTCTTTTATTTAAACAAGTTATAATGCCATTTCCTATTGGTTTTTTACTTTGAATAGACAGATTCATAATACCTTGAGTTACAGCATTAGATATAAACTCAAAATGGGGTGTTTCTCCCTTTATTACACAACCAATAGCTACAAATCCATCATATTTTTTTATATTTTTGGATATGACAACTGGAACTTCAAATACACCAGGGACCGAAACAATTTTAATTCTGTATTTTTTTTTACTATTTTTGTATTCTTCTATAGCTCTTCTCGCTTTGTTGCACATTTTATTACTTATATCTTTATAAAAATTTGATGAGATTATTAAAATTTTTTTCATTTGATGATTTCTTGTTTTATAATTTTTATTCCATATCCGTCTAAACTTACAACTTTCTTTTTTGATCTAGTTACTAATATCATATTTTTAATCTTTAGAGATTTAATTATTTGAGCCCCTATACCATAATTTTTGATTAATTTGTCATAGCCTTTATTATAAAAATCTTTACTTTTATAGTCTCTTAATGTTTGTGAAACAGATTTCAAATTAGTATCTCTTATAAAAATTAGAACACAATTATTGTATCTTTTAAAATATTTTAAAGTATTGTTAAAAGAATTGGGTAGTTTTTGATTTATTAAATAATTTTGAACAACATTTGATGAAATTACTC
>CEUZ01051112.1_pt1 | contig 12906 bp, 13 predicted proteins | sample 361511 | NCBI WGS metagenome assembly CEUZ01 (sample SAMEA2622822, study PRJEB7988) | marine metagenome | biome: marine biome (ENVO:00000447); feature: surface water layer (ENVO:00002042); material: "saline water (ENVO:00002010), including plankton (ENVO:xxxxxxxx)" | depth 5 m
GTCTGTATTTGATATATCGGATCCATCTTGAGAGTATCTAGAAGAAAAAATACCAGGAGCCCCCTTTAGAGCATCCACCTCTAAACCAGAATCATCACCCAGAGAAGGCTGACCTGTGAGCGAAAATATAAATTTTGCTTTAATCAGGGCGTTAGCTAGAAAGGTGCTTCCTGTCTCCTGGGGGAAAATTGAACCCTCGGGGGGCGAGATAAAAGAAATATTAGTGTTTTTAGCAAGTTGATTGAATTCAGCTAGTTTTCCTTGATTTTGAGTAGCTAAAATTATTTCCATATTTATCGAGATAATTTGTATATAACCCAGCTGCCTAATAGATTTGCCCAAAATGAGTACATTTTATTTACGGTCCCTCTAGAGTTGAGCACTCTTTTTTCTTTAATCAAAATATTAAGGTCTAAACAAAGTGATTCGAAGTCTGAGATAGTACATAAATGGATATTTGGGGTTTCATACCACTCTTGGGGCAGTGACTCTGTAATAGGCATCTTACCTTTTAAGAAGACTGTTAATCTAGATCTCCAATAGCCAAAGTTAGGAATCACTATAATAGATTGTTTTCCTATTCTTGTTACCTCCTTAAGGGTTTCTTTTGGATTTCTTAATACCTGAATAGTTTCACTTACAATTACGGTATCAAAGCTCTGGTCCTTAAAGTTTAGCAAGCCATCATCTATATTTTGTTCCAGAACTTCTAGGCCCCTTTCAAGACATAAATTTATATTCTTTTTATCAATCTCTACACCATAACCCCTTATTGATTTTTTAATCTTTAATCTTTCAAGCATAGCTCCATCTCCACAGCCTAAATCTAAGACAGCAGAGCCCTCAGTAATCCAATTTTCAATGACCTTTAAAGTATTCATTATTTATTTCCTAAAAAAGCCTTTATCACATCCACATATCTTTCGATGGGGAATAAAAAAGAATCATGCCCCATAGATGATTCAACTTCTACATGGCTAACTTTCTTCTTTGCCTCTATTAAAGCGTCAGCTATTTCTTTAGATCGCCCTGGAGAGAATCTCCAATCTGAAGAAAAAGAAACAATTAATATTTGAGCGCTTATAGCCTTAAATGACTCAGCTAAATCTCCTTCAAATTTTTCTGCTGGGTCGAAGTAATCTAATACTTTAGTCATAAGCAAATATGTATTGGCATCGAAGGTTTCAGAGAACACATTTCCTTGATGTCTTAAATAACTCTCTACTTGAAACTCTGCTCCAAGACCAAAGTTTAATTTGTCTTCTTTAAGGTCTCTTCCGAATTTTTTTTTCATTGATTCATCAGACAAGTAAGTTATATGTCCAATCATTCTCGCTAATTTAAGACCATTTTTGGGAGATGAGTTTCTGCTTAGGTATTCCCCCTGATGATATTCGGGGTCAGATGTTATAGCTTGCCTTGCAACTTCATTAAAAGCTATATTTTGAGCACTTAATTTCGGTGCTGCGGCTATGACTGCAGCTTTTTTTATTCTGCCAGGCAGTGCAATACTCCAATCCAAGGCTTGCATCCCACCCAAACTTCCTCCAATAACCCCATGCCAGGTTTCTATGCCTAAATGATCAGCCAGCAAAGCTTGGCTTTTTGTCCAGTCCCTTACAGTTAACCCAGGAAAGCTAGGCCCATAAGGATTATTAGTTAGAGGGTTTATAGAGGTTGGGCCAGTTGTACCGTGACATCCACCAAGATTATTTGGAGAAACAACAAAATATTTCTCTGTGTCTATGGCCTTCCCAGGTCCTATTAGAGCATCCCACCAACCAGGCTTATCATCTCCTTCATAATAACCAGCTGCATGATGATTGCCACTTAAAGCATGACACACAAGAATAGCGTTAGAATTTTCTTTGTTAAGTTTTCCATACGTTTCGTAGATCATTTTAAAACCCGCCAGATCTCTTCCGCTTTCCAATAGAAATGAACTCTTGTGTACAAAAGACATGGGTTTAATTTTTTTTTGATCTTTCATAAAAAAACCTGTCAGCTAAAAGCTAAACAGGTTCCTTTTTTCCCCTCTTTAGCCGTATTTATTTAGCACCCGCAAGCTGGATCAAATCGGTGCAAAAATTATTCTAAGTGAAAAATTAGTTTTTTCAAAATTTGAATCGAATAAAAAATAAAGAGATATTTTTTATGTTCCTAAACTCAAGCCAATAGGAAGTCCAAAATCTATTGATAAATTCAGCACTGCTCTAAGGACGAATTGGAGAAGAAGAAAAGCCAAAATAGGTGAAAAATCTAACCCCCCCATAGGTGGAAGTATTAACCTAAAGGGAGTGCAAATTTTTTCTGACATCTGCTTAAGGAGGCTAACTGCAGGATGAACGCTCATAGGCGCAACCCAGCTTATAATTATTCCTACCAAAAGAACCCACCAAGTGATATTTAGACCTATGAGGATAATAGAGAATCCCGACCACAAAAGCATTGTTGTAATTTCATAAGAAGAATTTCCTGCTAGGGTTATCAGAAAGAACCCCAAGACCTGGAAAAAATAAGCAGTTAAAAGGCCTGTTAAATCAATGCTTGCAGTAGGTTTGATTAACAACTTGAATGGCGAAGTAAAAATATTGGATATTTTTAGTAACCCCTGAACTAGGGGGTTATAAAAATCCACCTTCAACAGCCTAAAGAAGAAAGCAATAAGGATGGCTAGAGATATTAAGTCTAAGATTGCTTTAATGAGAAACAAAAAGGCTTCACTCATTTTTTTTCTTCTCCTAAAAGTTTAGATCTCTTTGCTCCCTCTGATATAGCCTTTAAAAGAACCTCTTTCATTTCATTTTCTTCTAAGATTTCAATAGCCCTCTCTGTGACTCCACCTTTAGAAGTAACTTTGCTTCTTAAAGTCTCGAGGTCGTCGTCACTCGTTTTCGCTAAAGAGCTAGAGCCTTTAATCATTTCTATTATTAATTCCTTCTTCTTATCTTCTTCTAAATCTAGTTCTCTAGACGCATTAAGCATGGCTTCAATTATATAAAAAACATATGCAGGACCAGAGCCTATCAAAGCAGTATATAAATCAAAGTCTTTTTCTTTTAACCAACAAGTAATTCCTATAGATTGAAATATGTATTCAGCGGCTTCAACATCAACTTTTTTTACAGACTTGTTATGAGTAAGCGCCGTTACACCAAGACCAAGACTTGCAGGAGTGTTAGGCATGGCTCTCAAAAGTTTGATCTTTTGGCTTAGGCTTCCTTCTATCTTTTTAAGTTCGTAACCCGCAACTATTGATATGATTCTATGTTGAGGAGAAATATGCTCTTTTATTTCATCTAACACGCCAGGCATAGCGTTGGGCTTAATAGCTAATATAATCGTGGATGAAGACGTTACAAGCTCTTTATTGTTACTAGTTACGTTTACTGAAAATTCATTTTCTAATTTCTTTAAGTGAGAATCTTCTGGAGAGCTAGCAAAGACTTTATTAAAAGGATAATTTTGTCTCAACAGCCCTGAGATTATCGCTGTTGCCATATTTCCTGCGCCTATAAAACCTATCTCTGATAAAGAATTTTTCAACTTCTTTCTCCAAACAAGCGCGTTCCTATTCTTATCATATTAGATCCTTCAATTATTGCCGCTTCATAATCTCCTGACATTCCAGTGGAAAGAGTATCAAGTTGAGGGTATTTTTGCTTGAGCTGTTTAAAACAGGAGTGGATTCTAGCAAATCCTTCTCTTTGAAGTTTAAAGCTGCCACAAGGTTTTGGTATAGACATGATGCCTCGAATTTTAAGCCTTTTATAGGGTAGCATTTCTTCAATAAGGTCTTCACATCCTTCTAGGCTTACCCCAGATTTAGTTTTTTCACCGTCTGGATTAACCTGTATACAGATGTTTAATCTATTCATAGATTCTGGTCTATTTTCATTAAGAATTTTAGCTATTTTAATTCTATCTACAGTCTGTACCCAATCAAACAGAGATGAAATCTTCTTTGCTTTTTTGCTTTGAATGGAGCCTATAAAGTGCCAACAGACAGTATTACCTAAAGTATCTATCTTAGCCTCAGATTCTTGCAGCCTATTCTCTCCAAAGTTACTTATTCCTAGATCTAAAGCCCATTTCATTGATCTAATGTCCTGATTTTTGCTAGCCCCTAATACAGTAATAGTTTTAGGATCTTTCTTATGTCTTTCACAGACTGAATTAAACTCATCAAGAAATTTTTTTAATCTAGCATTACTCATTATCAAAGATATTACATAGAAACAGGTGCTTTAATTCCCAAAACTTTTAGTCCGTTAAAAATAACCTGCTTTATAGCCGAGAGAAAGAAAAGTCTAGCTTGAAGCTCTTCTTCATTGCTCACTAATATTTTTTGTTCGTTATAGTAACTATGAAAACCAGCAGCTAGCTCCTGAAGGTAGTAACAAAGCAAATGAGGTTCAAAATTATTAGCTGAGCGATTCAACATTTCAGAATACTGAGAAAGCAATTGAATGATCTGTATTTCTTTTTCAGAATTTAATAAGCTCACAAAGTCTTTTCCAACAGACTCATTGTATTGTCTCTTTTCTTTCTGAAGCTTAGAAAATACGCTACAAATTCTTGCATGAGCATACTGTATATAATAAAGGGGATTATCCTTGGTTTCTTTTTTTGCTAAATCAAGGTCAAAATCTAAATGTTGATTGCCTTTTCTATTTAAATAAAAAAACCTAGCCGCTTCAGAAGAAACCTCTTTTATTAGTTCTTTAAGGGAAATAAACTCACCCCCTCTAGTAGACATAGAAACCTTTCTCCCCCCTCTAAAAAGGTTAGCAAATTGAATAAAAACAACTTTAAATTTTTCTATATCTTCTCCAAGAGCAGCCATTGCAGAATTAACTCTGGGTAAATAACCATGATGATCAGCACCCCAGATATTAATAATTAGATCATAACCTCTATCATATTTATTTGAGTGGTAGGCTATATCGGAGGTAAAGTAGGTAGTATGGCCATTTTCTCTTTTAATAACCCTGTCTTTCTCGTCTCCAAAATCTGTTGACTTAAACCACAGGGCTCCATTTTCTTTATATAAATATTTTTTTTCTTCCAGAGAATTGACTGCATTGTCTATGGAAGACTGATCATTCTCATCTGGCTCAAACAGGGTTGATTCCTTAAACCATAAATTGTGCACAACCCCAAAGTCCTTTAGGTCTTTCTTTATTCCCTTAATTATTGCATCTAAAGCAAAAGTTTTTATTGCATCAAATCTTTCTTCTAACAGTTGTTTAGTTTCAAATATCAGACTATCTAGTTGCTCATCAGTCATTTCAGAAATTAGCTTTGTTTCAATAGCCTTAATGCCTTCTTTGGGTTTATATTCTTCTGACTTTTTCTTTTTGAGTTCTTCAGCAAGATCGTTTACATAAGATCCTTTGTAACAATTATTGGGGAAAACCATATCCTTTTTGAACAGCTTTAAGTATCTGAGCCAGACACTAATACAAAGTATGTCCATCTGCCTTCCTTGGTCATTAACGTAATACTCTTCCTCTACCTCATGACCAACTTCTCTAAGTATACTTGAAAGCGCTGAGCCAAAGGCGGCTCCTCTTCCGTGCCCAACATGTAAAGGCCCTGTGGGGTTACTAGAGACATATTCTATGAGTATTCTTTTACTAATAGCGCTACTAGCTTCTTTTTTACCAAATCTAGATTTAAGATTATTAATATCTTTTAAAATCTCAGTTCTCGAATTTTGTGAAAGAAAAAAGTTAATAAATCCAGGACCAGCTACCTCAACACGTTCAATAAAATCTAAATCATTAAAATCTATTGCAATTTTTTTAGCAATTTCTTTAGGGTCATCATTTGTTATACTCGATATGGCAAGCGATAGGTTTGTTGAATAATCGCCAAATGCTTTTTCTTTATTTTCTTTGATATCAATTCTAATATCAGAAAAATCCTTTTTTTTGGACTTCTCCAGAGATTTTATACTTTCTGTAAGAATTTCTTTTAGTTTATCTTTCATCTTAAAGTTAAGGATTTATTTTCTTCCTTGATATTCACCATTTCTAGTGTCTACAGTAACTACATCACCCTTAGATATGAATAAGGGAACTTTTATTGTTACACCAGATGATAATGTTGCAGGCTTTGATCCGCCTGTAGCAGTATCTCCTTTTACACCGGGATCAGTTTCTATTACTTCTAGCTTAACAAAAGTTGGTGGAGATACAGATACAGGAGAGTTGTTCCAAAATAGTATTTTGCAAATGTCCTCTTCAGTTAACCAGTTCTTATTTTCCCTTATCAAATCAATTCCTAAGGCTACTTGGTCAAATGTTTTTTGATCCATAAAATGCCACTCTTGTCCTTCTGAATACAAATATTGCATTTGAGATTCTCTTATATCTGCAGATTCAAGAGATTCTCCAACTTTGCAGGTTTTTTCTCCAACCCTACCTGATAGTAAGTTTCTAAATTTAATCTTACTAAATGCTTGGCCTTTGCCGGGTTTTACGAATTCTTCTTCTATAATTTCACAGGGGTCGGAGTCTATTAAAACCTTTAGCCCCGGTTTGAAGTCGCTAGTTGAAAAAGAAACCAAAATTTACCTTAATTTTTATCTAATTTTTTATTAAAACATCACCAAATTTTACAGACTTAAATTGATCCAATAAATTTTTCTGAAAATTAATAGTTGTAGGAAAAAGTAAAATTATAGTAGAACCCATTGCAAAATATCCTAACTCTTGTCCTTTTTCTACTGCCTTTAGCTCTTTTGCTGGTCCTAGGTTCCACTCCTCAACAAGATTCTCTCTTTTTTTATTACCTGATGTTGCCCAAAAGGGGACAATACTCCCCACAATTGAAGCTCCAATATTAATTATTGCATAATTTAATTCCTTAGATTCTAAATAGAGCAATGTCCTTTCATTTCTCGCGTAAAGGGAATCGATCTTTCTTATGGCACTAAGATTGACGCTGTTCAGATCACCCCTTAGATACTGTGTCTTTTTAATTTCCCCAGAACAAGGGAAGTGTATTCTGTGATAATTAGAGGGTGCTAGATAAATAGTGACAAACCACCCTTCTTTAAAGAAGTCTTCTATCTCCTGGTTTTGTACTAAGTTCTTAAGCGAGTAGTTAATGCCCTTAGCTTGTATTAAGGTTTCTTCTTCAATCTTGCCACTACTTACAATAATTCCATCAACTGGAGAAATAATTTCTTTACTAGTAGAGCTGTCAATATATCTTGATTCAGGAAGCAGCTTTCTAGTAAAAAAATCTTCAAAGTTACTAAACTCATTTACTTCTGATTTCTCACATTCTTGCATATTAGGGTTATAGATATACAAAAAGGATTTTATTAACAGATTTTTTAAAACCTTAATCTTGGATCTAGATAGAACCCCAAAAAATCCTGTTAAAGATTTATGGGGGATTAATTTACGAAATAAGATGCTAACTCTGGTTTCTTTATGGAATAAGTTTAAGAACAGTTTATTAGTGCTATTAAAGTAGTTTTCATAATTTAAAGACGATTTTTCTATATGTTTACTGATATTTCGTATAGGAACTTTTAGAATAAATGCGGTAATTAAAATAGGTCCAAAAATACTCCAAGATCCTCCTATGGAACTTAATGAAGCCAGGTAAAGAGCCCACCATTGTATTAAATAGCCAAAATAGTTTGGGTGTCTTGATATTCTCCAGAGATTTAAATTAAGAATTTTCTCCTCTTTGGACTTATTTAGTCTAAATTTCTGTAGATCATAATCTGATTTAGTCTCAATGTAGAACCCGTAAAGAAATAGGAAAAAACCGCAGAAATCTAAAAAGGTAAGATGATTTTGGCCTGGGAGTAAGTTGATGTAGAAAATTGGTGTTAGAGCTAAAATTTGAACTAATCCAAAAATATTTGATGCTTTAAAAAGCTCTTCTTTTCCTCTAATGAGGTCTTGAGACCCATCAAGACCATGCCTGTTTCTCTTATAAAACAGAATTAGGGCTTTAAAACCCCACAAAAGCAAAAGAAAGTTAAAAATGGCTTGCTTAAATTGTAAGTATGGTTTTTCAATAAATAACAACAGGATAAGAAGGCTCAGAACAATCACTATAAGGGAAGATTCCCAGTAAAATTTAAGGAATATGGGTTTTTTATACCTATGCTTAAGAAACCAAGAGGTAAATAAAATTGACCAATTGATTAAACTAAGATAAACAAAAAGCTCTATAACTGACATTCAAATGTTGCGTTGTTAAAATATTCAAACTATAGTCTACATCCCCAGGTGGGGGAGTAGGTTAAACCGGTGATGAAATAATAACATTTATGGAAGATAACACCGGAACAAATTACAAAACTGAGGAGAATTTTAATGAAGCGTGTTAAAACATTCCCACTCTTTTTAGTGGTAGCTTTAGTAGCGTCAATGCAGGTTTTTTCTGATCAAATCCAACCGTTATTAGATGTTGGGGAGGAGCGTCAGAAGTCAGAGAGAACATCTCAAACTAAGATAGATTCAATGGACGATGATACTTCTTTGATCGTTAATGAGTATAAAACTGTAAGTAAACAAATTGAAGGATTAAGGGTTTATAACGCTCAAATGAAAAAACAAATTGAGCGACAAGAAGAAAGGTTAAAAGAAATAGACAGAACTATGAAAGAGGCTCAGATAATGCAGAGACAAATTCCTCCTTTCACTAGAAGGTTATTGGCTGGTGTAGAAAAGTCTATTGAATTAGATATGCCCTTCCATTTAGCAGAGAGGAAAGAAAGGATAGCTTTTGCTAAGGCAGCCATTGACAACCCAACTGTTTCTCCTGCTGAAGGTCTTAGGCAGGTTTTAGAAGCCTTTAATGTAGAAATGGAATACGGAAGAAAGCTAGATAGCTACAAAGATACGATAGAAATTGATGGTCAACAAAGAGAGGTAAATGTTTTACGTGTTGGAAGACTTTCTCTCGTTTATCAAACTTCTGATGAAAAGATAACAGGTGCTTGGGACAACAAGGCCAATGAATGGGTTGAGTTGTCAGGTAGTTTCAGAAATCCTACAAGAAAGGGCTTAAGAATAGCCAACAAGCTAGCTACGGTGGATATGTTAGAACTGCCAGTACCTAACCCGGAGGCAGTACAATGAAAAAATTAATTTATATTTTATTCTTAAGTTTATTCTTGATGCCTCTGTCAGCTGAAGAAGAGGGCGTCGAGGAGGAAACAAAAACCCCCTCTAACCCCCAAGAATTGTTAGAAATAGTAAAAAAGGGACAGTTTGCTGATTCCGAAGAACAGAGACAAAGAGAAAGGGAGTTTAGAAACGAAAAAAATAAACAAGCTAAACTGCTTGCAGATGCAAAAGCTGAAAGAGCTAGGCTGGAAAGAGAGGCTGCTAGGTTAGAACAAAAATTTGAAGCAAATGAAGCCCTTTTGGTTGTAGCCGAAGCACAACTTAAGGAGAGATTAGGTTCTCTAAATGAAATATTTGGTCATCTTGCAGGCTTAGCTACAGAGGCAAGAAATATTTTTGAGCAATCAATTACATCTGCACAATTTGGAAAAGAAAGAGAAGAGTTTCTTACAAATTTGGCTGTTAAGATGGGTGAAGGAGTTGCTCTAGCATCTATACCTGAATTAGAAAGACTTTGGTTTGAACTTCAAAGAGAAATAAATGCCACAGGAGAGGTAGTAAAATTTAACACAGATGTTATAGCGTTAGACGGAACAGTTGAAACTAGAGAAGTAGTTAGGGTTGGGGTATTTAACGCTGTTTCAGATGGAAATTACTTAACTTATGCCTCTACTAGGGGTATGTATGAAGAATTGCCTTCACAGCCAGCAGGAAGGTATACGTCTACAACTTCTGACCTTTTTGATGCAGATTCTTTCCCAGTGCAATTTGCTGTTGATCCTACAGGCCCTCAAGGCGGATCTTATTTAGCAAGTCTAATCTCGATGTCAGGGGCATGGGAAAGAATAAATAATGACGGAGGTCCGATAGGGCTGGTTATTTTTTATGTTCTGGGTCTTGGTGGAGTTGGATTGTTTATATGGAGACTTTATTCATTAATGGGAATAAGGTCTGCTGTAGATGCACAATTAGCTTCAAGCTCTTTAAATTCTGACAATCCTTTAGGAAGGGTGCTAAAAATAGCTGAAGATAATCCTAAGGTAGATACAGAGACGCTTGAATTAAAGATGGCAGAACAAATCCTTAATGAAAGACCTTCTATTGAGAAATTAAATTGGTTGATTAAACTTATCTCAATAGTCGCACCACTAATGGGACTTTTCGGAACTATTGTTGGTATGATTGAGACCTTCCAGATGATTACTTTATTTGGAACAGGAGATCCTAAAACAATGGCCAGTGGTATATCTATAGCACTAGTAACTACTTGGTTGGGTCTGATGGTTGCTATTCCAATGACATTTATGTCTGCAATAGTATCTAATTACTCGAAGGGTATTTTAGAAACCATTGAGGAACAGTCAATAGGAATGGCTGCAGAGAGGTCAGAGAAATAATAATTTTTAGGTATTAAGTATGTTTTTCTTTTTCGATGCTGCTGACGCTCTCTTTGAGTTTATGCAAAGAGGAGGTTATGTACTTTACTACATATGGTTGCTTGCCTTTGTTATGTGGTTCCTAATTTTTGAAAGAATTTGGTATTTTAGATTTAACCACGGAGAAACTATTAATACAGCAGTAGCGGAATGGTCCAATAGACAAGATAAAAGCTCTTGGAACTCTAAAGCAATTAGAGAGAAAATAATCTCGCAAACCTCATCAAAGATTCATTTAAATATATCGCTGATTAAGCTTTGTGTTGGTGTGGCACCTCTTTTGGGCTTATTTGGAACTATTACTGGTATGATCGAGGTTTTTCATTTACTTGCAGTAACTGGAGGTGGAGACGCCAAGGCTATGGCCGGAGGTGTATCTAGGTCAACCATTCCTGCGATGGCTGGGCTATCAGTTGCCATAACAGGAACATTTGCAAGTACATTCTTAAAAAATAAAAGCAAGAGGGAAGAAGAGCTCTTGTCTGAACATTTAATTTCTGGATAAATAGGAAGGGGTATTAATTATGAGAAGATCACCTATAAGTCAAGCAACAGAAGCAGAAGAAGAAATCAGTCTTACACCAATGTTGGATGTAGTTTTTATTCTTCTAATATTTTTCATTGTTACAGCAAACTTTATTAAAGAGCCAGGCCTCGAAGTCAATAGACCTGATGCTGAAACAGCAAATATTCAGGATAACGCCGCTATTCTAATAGCTATCGGAGCAAATGATGATGTGTGGATTGATGGTAGAAGGGTTGATGTTAGGCAGGTTAAGGCTAATGTAACAAAGCTTTTAGCTGAGAATCCTCAGGGGTCAGTTGTTATACAGGCAGATGAAAGGGCAACAGCAGATGCAATAATAAAAGTTATGGATCAATCCAGAGATGCAGGGGTATATGCTATATCTTTAGCCTCTGAACCAAAATTTTAGCCTATGGATTTTTTTTCGGACCAAGACTATAAGAAAATCTCCTCGATTGTTGGAGGGGCAGCACTTCTTAGTCTAATAATCTTTTATTTAATGCAGGCCCTGATTGCTGTAGGTGATGTAGCTTTGGATGAAGAGGGAATAAGGATAGCTGATGTAACTATGCCAGAAAGGGACTTAGAACTCTTTGATGATATTGAAAGGCCTGAGGAAGAAGAGCCGCCTCCAGAAACTATGCCACCAGAGTTTGACATGACTCCGCCAGCAGATCTAGATAATGCAACACCTAGACCTAAATTTGAATTTAATAAGAAATCAGGTGTTTTTGCTGACGGTTCATATGTTCCTATATTTAAAGTTCCTCCAATTTACCCAAGAAGAGCTCAGGAGAGGGGTATAGAAGGTTGTGTAATGCTTGAGTTTATTGTTACCAAAGTTGGTTCTGTCAGAGACCCTGTGGTGGTGTGGTCTACTCCTAGTGGAATTTTCGATAGAGCTGCCATGAGATCAGCTCTAAAATTCAAATATAAGCCACAAATTAGAGACGGCGAACCTATAGAAGTAAAAGGAGTATTGAATCAAATTACTTTTATTATCGAAGATCCTAATAAAGGCCCTGATTATGTTCCTGAGGGTTGTGCTTAACAAATAGATTTTGTATAAATAGATTATGAAATTACTATCTAGAACTTTAATTCTCTTTCTTGCAATAGGTTTGGCACCTATAGTTACTAAAAATATAGTGCCAGACTATTTGGGTTTCTCTCTTGAAGCAGCAGATGAAAAGAAGAAAAAGAAAACTAGAAAAAGGGTAAAGCTCCCCAGTAAGAAAGCCCAAAAACTATTACAATCGGTTCAACCTTTAATTGAGGAAGAGATGTGGGCTGAAGCAACTCAAATGCTTTCTATTGCAGATGCTGATCCAAAATTTACAGAAACTGATAGGGCAAGGTTTCTTTGGTTCTATGGATACATTTATTTCGCTCAAGAGAAATATGACTCGGCAATTAATACTTACAAACAATTACTTCGCTATGAAGAGGTTGATTATAAGCTTGCCAACCAAGCTAGATTTTCTTTAGCTCAGTTGTCCTTTATAAAAGAAGATTACAAATCTGCAATAGATTACCTACTTGAATGGATAGAAAATGAAGAAGAACCCTCATCTCAGGCTTATTCTCTTTTAGCTACTACATACTATCAATTATCTAACTTTAAAAAGGCTAAGCAGTATATTGAAATTGCCATACAGATGGCAGAAAGTAGGGAAATTCCAGTAACGGTAGAGAACGAAGAAGGAGAGGAAGTTGAAACTGGAGAGATGAAAATGGGCGTTGCTAGAGAAAATGACTATCTACTAAAAATGGCTGTCTACACAGAGCTAAAACAAGATCTAGACGTATTACCAATCTATGAAATTTTAGTCCAAAACTA
>CEUZ01108329.1_pt1 | contig 12903 bp, 11 predicted proteins | sample 361511 | NCBI WGS metagenome assembly CEUZ01 (sample SAMEA2622822, study PRJEB7988) | marine metagenome | biome: marine biome (ENVO:00000447); feature: surface water layer (ENVO:00002042); material: "saline water (ENVO:00002010), including plankton (ENVO:xxxxxxxx)" | depth 5 m
CGAGAAGCAAGAGAGCGAACGATCGAACTGCTCTATGAGTCAGAAATAAAAGGAATCCCAGCTGGCGAGTTGCTACAGAGTCAGGTGATAACGCCTGCTGAGCTAGTTACTGAACTAGTCGTTGGAGTTTCAGGTGACATCGAGCGAATTGATGCTGACATTGACGCGTATCTTCATGAGGGTTGGTCTTTAGACCGTCTAGGGATGCTGGACCTCTGGATTCTTCGCCTAGGAATATACGAATTGCAGTCACGTCAACTACCGGTAGCGGTTGTGATCAACGAAGCTGTCGAACTTGCCAACCGCTTCGGTGCCACAGACGAAAGTGGTGCCTTCATTAACGGCGTGCTTGGAACAGCCGCTAACGATCTCCAGTAAATCCATCAACAGACTAAGAATTGGTCACGGCGCCGAAGCTTCTTTCTACTAGGATGCACTCCTGACCGTGAAGCGAGTTCAGCGAGGCTCGTACGGACAGGAGGAAATGTAGTGGCCGACCGCGAGCGCCGAATGACGCCCCCCTATGGGGGCGTTTTTGTTGCCCGGACCACAGTCCTGGACGCAGCGCAAGTTCGGAGAGCGCTCACGCGTATAAGCCACGAAATTATTGAACGTAATCAGGGCCTTGATGACGTTGTACTTGTAGCGCTTCAAACCGGTGGAGTTGAGATAGCGCAACTCATCGCTCGCATTCTGTTCGAAATTGATGATGTAGATGTCCCCATCGGCACTCTCGACGTAGCGCTATATCGCGATGACATAGGGCTACGACCTGTAATGCCTGAGGCAGAAACCGACATCCAAATTGATCTTGGAGGGAAAATTGTGGTGCTGGTTGACGACGTCTTGTTCACTGGCAGAACTATTCGAGCAGCGTTAGATGCTTTGACTGATTTTGGGCGACCTCGCGCTGTGCAGCTAGCTGTTGTGATCGATCGTGGTCATCGGGAGCTCCCGATTCGACCAGATTTCGTCGGAAAAAATCTACCGACTCGCCGCGACGAGGTTGTTGACGTCAATCCCGAAGGAGTGCTGCTGGGGGAGATGAGGAAATGAGTAATCACCTCATCGATCTCAAAGACCTCGACACCGAAGCCATGAGGGAACTGCTGCATCTCACCGACAGATTTGTTGAAGTGTGTCAAAGGCCAATTCCGAAGGTTCCAGCGCTTAGAGGTCGAACCGTGGCACTCATCTTCTTCGAAGATTCAACACGTACTCGAATGTCATTTGATTTAGCAGCCAAACGACTCTCCGCTGATGTTTTGGACTTTCCTACCCATACATCATCCCTGTCGAAAGGCGAATCTCTCCAAGACACGGTTGAGACAATCAGGGCTTTGGGCGTTGACGCGCTTGTTATCCGACACAGCTCAGGGGGGCTCCCGGGAGAGATCGCCGATGCGGTAGGAGAAACCATTTCGGTAATCAACGCAGGCGATGGACTAAATGCACACCCAACGCAAGGGCTCCTTGACGCTTACACCCTTTGCCAACACTTCAACGGAGCTGCCGGCACACAGGCATCTCTATCGGGCCTTCGCATAGGAATAGTGGGGGACATCAAACACAGTCGTGTCGCTCGAACCGACGTGGCCGCCTACAGCAGCCTTGGGGCCAAAATTACTGTCGTCGCACCCGAAGCACTCGTGCCAGATGATGTTTCTGAGTGGCCGGTCGAAGTTTCCGATGATCTCGATGCAGTTCTGTCCGATCTCGATGTGGTGGGTTTGCTCAGAATTCAGAAAGAACGCATCACCGACGAATCCCTGATTTCGATTGACGACTACATCGAACGCTTCGGGATGACGGAATCTCGAGCCGAGAAATTGAGACCTGAAGTCGCTATCACCCACCCTGGACCAGTCAATCGTGGAATTGAAATAGCAGATGCAGTTTTAGATAAACGACCAAACGTATTAGTGCAACAACAAGTGACCAATGGTGTAGCAGTTCGCATGGCGGTTCTCTTCAGACTCCTCGGCTCGGGAATAGAGATCGATTGAGATGGCTACAGAAAACAGAAAACAGGTAGGTGAAATTCCCGGAATGAACAAGCAGGTGATCAGATGAATGCCATCAGGGAAGGAGCATTGGTGCTCGCCGATGGGACAGCGTTCGAAGGTGAATTGATTGGTGCGGAAGTCGAAATGACTTCCGGTGAGGTCGTATTCAACACCGTCTTGAGCGGCTATCAAGAGGTCATAACTGACCCGTCATATGCGGGTCAAATCATCAATTTCACCTACCCCCATATCGGAAACTATGGCGTGACGGCCGATGACAACGAAGCAAAACAGCCCTTCTGCAGAGGGGTCGTCGTGCGTGAAATGGCCAGGAGGCGATCGAATTGGAGAAGCGAAGGAGATTTAGATAGCTACTTGCGATCCCAGGGGGTGCCAGGAATTGCCGGAGTTGACACGCGGCGGCTGACGCGGCACGTACGCGAAAATGGAGCTATGCCGGGTGCACTTGGGTCCGGATCGGTGGCTGGTTTAACGGAGGCAGCTCAAGCTGAACCTGGAACTGATGGCGTCGACCTTGTCGGACTAGTAACTACAAAGCACTCGTATCAAGAAGGAGATGGCCCATTTCGGGTTGTTGCATATGACTTAGGGATAAAAAGGTCGATTGTTGAACAGTTGGCGGAAGTAGCAACTGTGATAGTTGTTCCCGCAAATACGTCGAGTGACGAAGTGCTTGCACTGGAACCTGACGGGGTGTTCCTCTCTAACGGTCCGGGGGACCCAACAATGGCTGGTCCGGTAGTCCAATCCCTGGGAGAACTCCTCGCTCAAGTTCCGATCTTTGGAATTTGCCTTGGGCATCAGATTCTTTCTCTTGCGCTTGGCGGGAAGTCATACAAGATGAAGTTCGGTCATCATGGGGGCAACGTCCCAGTGCGCAACATCGAAAGTGGCCGGATTGAAATCACTAGCCAAAATCACAACTTCGCCATTGAATCGGGTTCGGTGCCAGGAGTTACCGAAACTCATGTATGCCTCAATGATGGGTCCCTTGAAGGTTTGAGATGCACGGACATTCCTGCGTTCAGTGTCCAATACCACCCCGAAGCCAGCCCAGGACCTCACGACTCGAGGTATCTGTTCCACGAATTCGCTGAGCTAATGGCTTCTTTCAATGGGAGTGCCAGCTAATGCCAAGACGTGATGACATTGAAAGCATCCTTATTATTGGATCTGGTCCGATAGTGATTGGACAGGCTTGCGAATTTGACTATTCGGGTACCCAAGCCTGCCGGGTTTTACGCGATGAGGGTTACCGAATAATCCTGGCGAACTCGAACCCGGCGACAATCATGACGGATCCTGAATTTGCCGACGCGACCTACATCGAACCGCTTGAACTTGATGTCCTCACCGCCATCATCGAACGCGAAAGGCCGGACGCGATCCTGCCCACTTTGGGAGGTCAAACCGCTCTTAATCTCGCAACAGAGCTGGTTGAGTCAGGCGTTCTCGAACAATACGGCGTTGAAATGATTGGAGCGAGCGGTGAGGCCATTGCAACTGCCGAAGACAGGGATCTTTTTCGGCGAGCAATGGAAGAAATTGGTTTGCAGTGCGCCCAGTCGGGAATAGCGCACAACATGGACGAAGCCATGACGGTTATAGAAGACATCGGGCTTCCCGTCATCATCCGCCCCGCCTACATCCTCGGCGGCAAAGGAACAGCTTTCGCGCACACACCAGAAGAATTCGAGCGCGTTGCAGCGCTTGGCTTAGAGGCGAGCCCTATCTCTGAGATCTTGATAGAGCAATCAATCAAAGGCTGGAAAGAATTTGAACTGGAGGTCATGAGAGACCACGCCGATAACTGTGTAGTGATTTGTTCGATCGAAAACGTTGACGCGATGGGAGTCCATACAGGTGATTCAATAACCGTCGCACCCGCTCAAACGCTGTCTGATGTCGAATATCAGGAGATGCGAAATTCAGCGTTTGCTTGCATACGCCGAGTTGGAGTCGAAACCGGCGGTTCCAACGTTCAATTTGCTGTTCATCCTGAAACAGGAGAACAAGTCGTTATCGAAATGAACCCGCGGGTGAGTCGGAGCTCAGCTCTGGCTTCCAAGGCCACGGGATTTCCGATCGCCAAGATTGCTGCGCGCCTAGCTGTTGGCTACCGACTCGATGAAATTACCAACGACATTACTGAGAAAACCCCAGCCAGCTTTGAACCAACAATTGATTACGTCGTCACCAAAATTCCTCGCTGGGCGTTCGAAAAACTTCCGGGAGCGTCCGGAGTGCTCGGACCGCAAATGCAATCCGTGGGAGAGGCAATGTCTATCGGGCGTACTTTCCCAGAGAGTCTCCAAAAAGGTATTCGTTCCCTGGAACAAGGTCGTATGGGCCTTAACGCCGACCCAGGTGAGCAGCAATATTTAGAGCAAGAAACCAGCGAATTGATTTCACAGATCTCGGTCCCGACTCCTGAAAGGCTCTTCCAAATAGCGGAACTCATGCGACGTGACGTCATGATCGAGGAGATCAACGGCGCGTGTCACATCGATCCATGGTTTCTTGATCAGATGCAGGCCATTGTCGAAGAGCGACTCCACCTTGAAAAAGCAGACTGCTCGTCTTTAAGTCGTCGCGGTTGGCGACGAGCCAAGCAGCTAGGTTTCTCTGACGCGCAACTCGCGTACTTGATGCAAGTCGATGAGAGCGATATCCGATCAGCGAGACTTGCTCAGGGAGTTGCGGCAACCTTTAAAACCGTCGACACATGTGCAGCAGAATTCGATGCAATAACCCCCTACCACTATTCGACCTACGAAGATGAGGACGAGATACGAGCCGGACAGCGGCCGCGAATGATGATCCTTGGCTCGGGTCCAAATCGGATTGGTCAAGGTATCGAATTTGATTATTGCTGTGTACACGCAAGCTTCGCCCTCGAAGAGGCGGGCTATGAAACCATCATGGTCAACTGCAACCCAGAGACTGTGTCTACCGACTACGACACCTCTGACCGGCTTTACTTTGAACCGTTGACGCTAGAAGACGTGATGAACATCATTGATGCCGAAGACCCCGTTGGAATTATCGTCAGTTTGGGAGGTCAAACCCCACTCAAACTCGCATCAGGGCTGCCGGACAGTCTTGTGTGCGGAACCTCTCCAGATTCAATTGATCTTGCGGAAGACCGCGAGCGCTGGAATTCGCTCTGCGCTCAACTAGAAATACCCCAACCGCCTGGCGGAACCGCTGTGACATTCGAACAAGCTTCCGTTATTTGTGACCGAATCGGATTCCCGGCTCTTGTGCGACCGAGCTATGTGTTGGGAGGCAGAGCAATGACAATCGTCTACGACGTTGACGAATTGAGAGAGGCCATGGACGACCTGGCAGCCTTCGGTGGATTAGGGCGTGAGGGCGGCCTTTCTGCTGATCGACCCGTTCTTGTCGACCGCTTCTTAGAAGATGCCACTGAAGTAGATGTCGACTCCATCAGAGATCACACGGGAGAATTTCTGCTCGGAGGCATCCTCGAACACGTTGAGGAAGCAGGCGTGCACTCCGGGGATAGCGCATGCGCTATCCCTCCACCCAATCTGTCTTCGGAAACCCAGGAAGTAATAGTTGAATACACGAAACGCCTGGCGGAACGCCTTGGAGTCGTCGGACTTTTGAATGTCCAGTTCGCAGTTAAACAGGGCCAAGTTTTCGTCATCGAAGCCAACCCCCGCGCGTCGAGAACCGTACCTTTCGTAGCCAAGGCAACAGGAGTGCAGCTAGCCAAGGTTGCGGCTCGTGTGATGGCAGGCGAAACACTCGAAGAGTTGCGTTCTTGCGGTGCCCTGCCCGAGGCCATCCGTGACGGTCATGTTGCAGTAAAGGAAGCGGTACTTCCGTTTCAACGATTCCCTGACGTTGACACCGTTCTAGGCCCAGAGATGAGGTCCACTGGTGAAGTAATGGGGATAGATGTCACCTTTGGTCTGGCGTTCGCTAAAAGCCAAATAGCGGCCGGTGAAGGCTTACCTCTCAGCGGAACTATTTTCTTTTCCTTGGCCGACAGAGACAAAGATCAGGGCCTGGAGGCAGCCAGAGGCTTTGTCGAATTGGGTTTTGAAATCGCCGCGACCGAAGGCACTGCGAAGTTTTTGGAGGACAACGGAGTTCAAGTCCAGACAGTCGTCGCAAAACTAAGCGAGGAAGGCCGAGAAATTAGCGCTGGAGTGGACGCAGTTGAACTCATAGGCGCTGGCCAAGTGAAACTGGTGGTCAACACTCCCCGAGGGCGAGGGCCGAGAAGTGACGGCTACCGAATCAGATTTGCATCAACAGCACACAAAATTCCTTGCTTGACGACGGTTGCAGCAGCTCGAGCCGCAGCGGTTGGGATGAGAGAGTGGATGTCGAACCCCCTCACAGTGAAGCCCCTCCAGGAGTTCCTCGGGTATGAGGAATCAAAACAGTGAGCACAAGCGACACCTCAGTACAGATCGGCTCGGTGACACTTCCAAACCCAGTGATGACAGCGTCTGGTACAGCGGGCCATGGCGCTGAGTTAGCAGCATATTTTGATCTATCCGAACTTGGTGCAGTTGTGGTGAAGTCGCTTTCGGTTGACCCATGGGCAGGTAATCCGAGTCCTCGAGTGCACGGTGCCTCTTCGGGAATGATTAATTCAGTAGGACTCCAAAATCCTGGAATCGACAGCTGGCTGGAAGAAGACCTTCCAGCATTGCGTGCTCTGAACGCACGAGTTGTGGTCAGTATTTGGGGCAGGACAGTCGCTGAATATGCTGAAGCTGCTAAACGGTTACAAGGAGTTGAAGGAATCGCGGCAGTTGAGGTCAATGTCAGTTGCCCTAATCTCGAAGACCGAGGGGATATGTTCTCCCACGCCCCCGACTCCTGCGAAGCGGCGATTAGAGCTTCCCTGGTTTCAGGTTTGCCTACCTGGGCCAAGTTGAGTCCCAACGTTACAGACATTGTTTGCATAGCGAGGGCTGCAATGGATGCGGGCGCTGAGGCCCTCACCCTCACCAACACGGTGTTTGGCATGGTGATAAATCCAGAAACGCAGCGCCCTGTTCTTGGAAATGGCGGCGGAGGACTATCTGGCCCACCCATCCGCCCGGTAGCACTCAGAGCGGTATACGACGTCTATGAAAACTTGGGACCTATCCCAATTGTTGGGGTAGGGGGGATATCCAAAGGGGAACATGTGGTCGAATTCTTGGCAGCAGGCGCTTCAGCCGTTCAGGTCGGTTCAGCTCACTTCGCCAATCCGAGAGCGTCTCGGCAAATTCTCCGGAATCTAGAGCGATGGTGTCGTAAGCGTCGCATAAGTTCGGTCACCTCTTTGATCGGAGCAGCTCATGAAATCACCTGATATCTCAGACGACATACGCTCCCGTCTAGCTCTGGCCTTGGACGTAGACGACCTCGTAGAGGCCGGCCGTTTGGGGCGCAGAATGTCGCCGTGGTTTTCTGTCGCCAAAATCGGACTTGAGCTTTTCTCAGCGTCCGGACCTGAAGCGGTGGGCGCTTTCGTTGATCAGGGATACGAAGTGTTTCTTGATCTGAAATTGCATGACATTCCGACAACAGTGGGCAAGGCGGCGAGAGTTTTAGGGAGCCTCGGAGTTTCATACGTCACGGTTCACGCATCGGGCGGCGTAGACATGCTCTCTGCAGCTGTTCATGGGCTAAATGAAGGTGCTGCGGCCGCCGGATTGCCAGCTCCCATGGTGCTTGCAGTGACGGTGTTGACCTCAGAATCTGATGCCCCCAGCGCAGTTCTAGAGCAAAGGCTTACCTCTGCTCTAGAGGCTGACTGTGGGGGAGTCATTTGTGCAGCCGATGATCTTTTTGAAGTAGCTAGAGTCGCGCCGGAACTTCTCGCGGTCGTACCAGGTATTCGACCCGCTGGAGTTGCGAGCCACGACCAAGGGCGCCCGGCAACCCCTGCAACAGCGATCCAACAGGGAGCAGGCATTTTGGTAATTGGAAGGGCGGTTACATCCGCTGATGATCCCGAGAGCGCAGCGGACGCCATAGCTACCGAAGTAGGAGAGACGATCTAGTAAGGGAGCCACAGCTTCATTTGCTCCGTTAGACTGCTCGGCCATGCCAAACCCGCCGAGTCTCTCGCCACAACAACGTGAAGCCGCTCTTGAGAAAGCCGCTGCAGCGCGTCGGGTGCGAGCGGAGACAAAGGATCAACTCAAGATGGGGCTGGTTTCGTTTGATGAACTACTCCATCTAGCGGACAACGATGAATTAGTTGGCAAGATGAAGACACTTACCGCATTAGAGTCCATGCCGAAAATAGGAAAAGTAAAAGCGCGGCGACTCATGGCAGAAGTGGGTATTGCTGAAAGCCGTAGGCTGAAAGGGCTTGGAGAAAATCAACGCGACCAACTCGTTGCGTTTTTCGCAAGTTGAGTTTGTCTGACCCGCGTTAAGGAATTGAGTGTCGTGACTGAAGATGCAACCCCAATTGTCTTCGTTATATGCGGCGCTGGGGGAGCGGGGAAGGGCACCCTGGTAACACAGTTGGTGCAACGAGATGCCAGCCTTCATCTGAGTCGGTCGTGGACAACGCGGCCCCGTAGACCAAATGAGCCCGAAGACGCCTATGTGTATGTAACCGAAGATGAATTCGCCGAACGCATAGCGGATGATGGCTTTTATGAATGGGCGACGTTCTTTGACTACCGATACGGAACTCCTACTCCCGACGTACCAACCGGGAAAGATTTGTTACTTGAAATAGATGTCCAGGGAGCAGTCGCGGTGAGAGAACGGCAACCGGACGCAGTCGTTGTCTTGGTTATCCCACCTGATCGACGCGAACAAGAACGTCGAATGAGATCTAGAGGCGATAGTGAAAATCACATACAGCAGCGACTGGATGCTGCAGAGGTAGAAGAGCAAACCGGCCGCAGCCTGGCCGACGCAGTGGTGCTGAATGAGGAACTTCAGACAGCAGTAGTGGAAATCGAGTCGATTGTTGCCGCAGTGCGAGAACAAAGGATGAAGAAATAGAAGCTTATGTTTTGAAGGCTCGTTGGAGCCAATGAGCCGCTGATAGCATGGACACCCGGTCGTAGTCGTTCAATTTTTGTTGAGGTAACGCAGATGTCTGATGAACAAGACACCATGATCAGCCCTGGCCTTGAAGCGTTGCTTGAAAAGGTCGACTCGAAATTTACTTTGGTGAGCCTTGCCGCTAAAAGAGCACGCCAATTGATCTCCTATGATCTTGGTTTAGGTGAAGGTGGAGGAAGCGAAGTTCCTCCACAAGTCACCAGCACCGCACGCAAATCTTTATCCATGGCGTTTGAGGAAATCCAAGCAGACAAAATTGGTTACGAGCGGTTCGACCCTGAAGAAAGAGCTCGCTTAGAAGCTGAGGCGCTGGCGCAAGCAGAGGCTGACGCAGCAGCGGCTGCAGCCGCTCTTGAGGCTGTGCCTGACGAAGAGTAGGTATTCGCCGATGTTGGCGGGTCGCCGCATCGTCCTGGGGGTAACCGGGGGGATAGCCGCCTACAAGGCAGTTTTGCTTTGTCGAATGCTCGTTGATGCAGGCGCGCACGTCGTTCCAGTTATGACGGAAAGTGCACAAAAGTTTGTCGGCCGAGCGACTTTTGACGCCTTAGCCTCGGAACCGGTTCGAACCTCAGTTTTTGACGACGTGGATCCGATCCCGCACACGACGCTAGGCCAGACAGCGGACCTCATTGTTGTAGCCCCAGCAACGGCGCGTTGCATTGGAAGCTACGCAAGTGGAATTTCCGATGACTTACTTACAGCTACTTTGGTCGCTACACGAGCTCCGGTAGTTGTATGCCCTGCGATGCACACCGAGATGTGGGAACACCCCGCTATTCAGGACAACCTCAAAACCTTGGCTGATAGAGGCGTGATTGTGGTGCCCGCCGAAGAAGGCAAATTAGCTGGTGGGGATGCAGGAGCGGGTCGTCTAGCTGACCCCGAGACTATTTTCGAAACGATAAAGAGCGCGTTAAGTGGTGGCGATTTATACGGAAAAAGAGTCGTTGTAACAGCGGGTGGGACTCGCGAGTCGATAGACCCAGTTCGTTATGTGGGTAATCGATCTACTGGTAAGCAGGGTTACGCTCTGGCCGAAGCTGCCTTAGCTCGAGGAGCTCATGTCACCCTCATATCGACAGTCGACTTAGCGTGTTCGGCTGGAATTGAAGTCGTTCCCGTTGAATCAGCAGAACAGATGAGCGAAGCAGTCTTTCAACGAGTTGATGCTGACGTGATTGTGATGGCCGCAGCTGTTGCGGACTTCCGGCCTACCGACGTTTTGAACGCAAAGATCAAAAAAGACGCAGGACCGCCCCAGCTTGTGCTGGAACAAACCGAGGATATTCTGAGCGCGTTGGGTGCAGCGAAACGACGGGATCAAGTAATTGTCGGATTTGCGGCGGAGACTGAAGAGCTGATTTCGCACGCACAGGGGAAACTGCAGAGAAAGAATGTTGACATCATCGTCGCCAATGATGTGTCAGCCCCAGAAGTTGGATTTGGTCATGAAACTAACGAAGTGACGATCCTGGAAGCTAGCGGAGAGCAAAGGCACGTCACCCTTCGATCCAAGCGGCAAATAGCCGACGAAGTGTTAGATACCGTGACCCAAATGCTCGCCAAATAACTTGAGCTACGTGTAACGACGCTCTTTGGCCTAGCCTTGGATGAGTCAATCGGATGATCAGGAGAGATGGCGTGAGTCGATGGACTTTCACCTCGGAGTCGGTGACAGAAGGGCATCCCGACAAGATGGCGGATCAGATATCTGACGCCATCCTCGATGCGATGCTCAGACAAGACCCAAATAGTCGGGTGGCCTGCGAAACCATGGTCACCACCGGCTTGGTAGTAGTGGCGGGAGAGATCACTACAAGTGGATTCGTGGACATCGCCTCGGTAGTCCGAGAGACAATCAACGACATTGGGTATGACCGAGATTCGTTGGACTTCAACGGGAGCACTTGTGGAGTGATGGTAAGTCTCGACGAGCAATCACCAGACATTGCTCAAGGAGTCAACGACTCAGAGGAAGTGAGAAGCGGCAAAGCTGGCGAAGAAGATGAACTCGATCGCCAAGGGGCCGGAGATCAAGGCATGATGTTCGGTTTCGCTTGCCGGGAAACTGATGTTTTGATGCCGCTTCCAATCCATGTAGCCCATCGGATGGCTGAACAATTAACTGAAGCCCGGAAATCCGGCCAAGTTCCCTATCTGAGGCCAGATGGGAAAACACAGGTCTCTTTTGAATACGAAGACGGAAAGCCCATCCGGCTAAAAACAGTTCTGGTGTCAAGTCAGCACAACCCAGGTATCGATAGAGACGGAATGATCAAGCCTGACTTGGTAGAGCACGTTATACGGCCAGCCATACCTGCGGAATTTGCTGACGATGACTTTGAAGTCTTCGTAAATCCGACAGGGAACTTTGTGGTTGGCGGTCCGGTAGGCGATTGTGGTCTTACGGGCCGAAAAATTATTGTAGATACCTATGGCGGTTACGCAAGACACGGTGGGGGCGCTTTCTCAGGGAAAGACCCATCAAAGGTGGACCGTTCGGCGGCTTACGCGACGCGCTGGGTAGCCAAGAACCTCGTGGCAGCTGGCGCCGCAGACCGGTGCGAAGTCCAAGTTGCGTATGCAATTGGGGTCGCTCGCCCAGTATCGGTGCTGGTTGAAACCTTTGGGACCGAGAATGTTGACCCCGAACGCATTAATTCGGCAATCAACGAAGTATTCGATCTGAGGCCGGCAGCTATTCTAAGGGACCTAGATCTTCGACGGCCGATCTTTCAACCCACGGCGTCGTACGGTCATTTCGGTCGCGATGCATCTGACGAAATGTTTACGTGGGAACGAACCGACCGGGTTGATGAACTCCGTTCGGCGCTCGGTCTATAAAATTCCTACTTGATTCGTTGAAGTCTCACCCGTCAAGCACAATGGGCGTGTGTCACGAATAGTTCGGGTTCTTCCTGACGAACCAGCTGTCGATAAGGAATTCGACTATCTGCTACCAGACGGTGTGGTGGAGGCTTCTCCCAACGTTCCCATTTGCGTCGGAACGTTAGTGCGTATCGATCTCAGAGGCCGAAGAGTGAAGGGATGGATTACGGAGCTGGATGTCACTCCTCCCGAAGGGGTCACTCTCAGCGAGGTAAAGAAAGTTAGCGGTGTCGGACCCTCGGCGGACCTCGTTGAATTAGCTAAGTGGGCGAGCCAGCAGTGGCTAGGTAGCCGAGTGCACTTCTTACGCACAGCGACCCACAGTCGAATTGTTCCGTCTATAACTCCAAGTTCTAGTCGTCCTGCTCCTGCCACAGCGCCAAATAACTTAGCTGCGGAGGCGTTCAGGCGAGGGGGAGCGGTGGTACGAACGCCTCCGACGAGTGATGACTTCTCGCTAGCGATCGCTGCTGCATCTCAGGGACGGGCGCTAATACTCGTCCCGACTCTGGCGAGAGCACAACATCTGGCCCTAGCTATGAAGCGAGCTGGAGTTGATGTAGCACTGCATCCTCGAGACTGGCGAATTTCTGCAGGTGGGAGAACAACCGTAGGCACGCGATCGGCCGCTTGGGCACCCATAACGGAGTTAGACGCAGTCTTGGTGCTCGATGAACAAGACCAGGCGTACCAATCGGAGGCAGCTCCCACATGGCATGCTCGTGACGTGGCTCTAGAGCGAGCTAAACGGGATGGAGCTCGGTGGGTAATTGCGTCTCCAGCACCTTCGCTGGAGGCATTGACCTGCGGAGCTCCGTTGTTGACAGCAGACAGAGCTGCTGAGCGAGCAGGATGGCCCATATTTGACCTGGTTGATCTTCGAGATGAAGCACCCTCTGCAGGTTCGTGGTGTTCGCAG
>CEUZ01130313.1_pt1 | contig 12902 bp, 12 predicted proteins | sample 361511 | NCBI WGS metagenome assembly CEUZ01 (sample SAMEA2622822, study PRJEB7988) | marine metagenome | biome: marine biome (ENVO:00000447); feature: surface water layer (ENVO:00002042); material: "saline water (ENVO:00002010), including plankton (ENVO:xxxxxxxx)" | depth 5 m
GATTCTTGAATAAGAGCAGCAGCTGTATTTAAATAATTTTTTTCTTTAGATTTAATAGAGTCACATAAACCTTGTGAAGCTCCTACAGCCATTGAAAAAATATTTTTGATCGCTGCACAAGTTTCTAAACCAATTACATCATTAGATGTAGACACATGGTAATAATCTGTTGAAACTAATTTAGAAATTTGTTCCGCTACCTTAATATCGTTATTAGCAAAAACAACTGATGTATGTGCTTTGTTAGCTAACTCTTTAGCTAAACATGGCCCTCCTGCTGCTGAAATATTTGTTTCTTTGACTCCATTTTTTTTAAGCATCCTTTCCATTTTATGAGCCAAGACTTCATAATTATCATTATGTATAGATAGTCCTTTAGTAAGTATTAAGATAGGAACATTATTTTTCATTACTTTGCTTAATTCTACTGAAGCCCATTCAATTCCTTTAGATACTACAGCAATTACTATTAAATCAATTTTTTTATTAATTTCTTCTTTAAGTTTTTCAAATTTAGAAAATGTAACATTTTTTGAGATTTCACAATTTAAAATAGGATGTTTTTTACTAGATTTAATTTGATCTATAAAATCATTTTCAAGATGTGTTCCTACTATAGAAACTGAATGACCATTATCAGAGCAAGGAAAAGAAAAAGCTGTTCCCATTGAACCTGCCCCTATAATTAATATATTTGACATAATTTATTCCCTAAAAATAATCCTTTTAATTAAATATATAAACGCAATTATTTCAACTTTTCCCAATATCATAAAAAGTATTAATGACATTTTTGTAAAGTTGTTTAAATCAAAAAAATTTAAATTATCAATGCCATATAATGAGGAACTTACTGTGTTGGTGAGTGTAAGAACAGATAATTTAAATGAATTTTCAAAACTTATATTATCAAATGTTAATATGCTCGATAAAACAAATATGGAAATAACAAAAGAAAGAAAAACTAAAAAGGCTATTTTTACATCCTGATCTTCAATTTTTGCTTCTGCATTATATAAATTTTTATCAATAACATTAATTGGCTTAACCAATCTGTAGATCTCTTGGTAAGAAATTTTAAGAAGAATGTATATTCTAGTGTATTTAAAACCTGAAGAGGTTGAAATTACAGTTCCTCCAATAATTGTTAGTAGTATAAAAAATAAAGATAGATCTAAACTTGATGAATAAATTGCAATTCCTGAAGTTGAAATAGATGATGTAATAGCAAAAAATACTCTTGCAACTCCTTCGTTAGGAATAATAAAAAAATAAAGTAATAAAGTTAATAGTATTATTATTGCTCCTAAATGCATATCTTCCTGATAATTTCTAAACGAGAATTGTCTTGTAATAATGTCATACATTAAAAAGAAATTGAATATTGGAAATAATAAACTAGCTGACAATACAAAAATTTGAAAATTAGTTTTGGCAATATCAGCAAGGCTGTTTGATGGAACAAATCCACCTGAAGAGATGGTTGTAAAAGCTAAATTAAAAGCATCAAGCAATCTAATATTTGCTAATTTATATATAAAAATAATAATAAGAGTTGAAAAAAAATAGATTAAAAAAATTTTAACAAAATTATAGTTAAAATTATTATAAAAGTTTCTACCTGAGGCTCCGCCTGAAAGTAAGTAGGCAGGTTTTATTCTAATTTGTTTTGATCCAATAGTTCCTATTGTTACTAATAAAAAAAATAAACCTCCCAGCCATTGAGAGCTTGATCTCCACAACACGAGAGGTTCATTAATATTATTAATATCTTCAAATACAGAAAAACCTGTTGCCGTAAATCCAGATACAGATTCAAAATATGAATTTAGTAGATCCATATCGTAAATACTAAAAATATATGGAATAGAAATTAAACAAGGGATTAAAATAAAAGATAATAAAATAAAAATAATTTGTTCAATCAACGAGATATCTTTACTATGATTCCTTCCGATGAGGTAAAAAATTAAACCTATAAATACAGAAATTAGAAAAGTTAATAAGTAGGAATTAAGATCTATGATAAAATCAAAATAAATTGAATATAAAATATTTATAACTGAAAAAATAGAAATCAATAATGAATTGATTCCTAAAAAAAATAGTATGCCTTTATAATTCATTAAACTAATGAACTGATTCTAAATAAACTTTCAACTTTTTCTAACTGTTCTCTCTTTGTCAGAAAGACCACTAAATCTTTTTTTTCAAATATAAAATCAGATTTGGGTATAATGACTTCCTTTTTTCTTACAATTGCACCAATTCTAATTTCTTTTGGCAAATTTGAATCTTTTATAGATTTACTTATCAGCTCCGAAGTTTCTAATACTTCAGCTTCTATAAACTCATATTCTCCATCAAGAAGTGTGTATACAGTTTCTATGGTTCCTTTATGGACATGTTTTAATATTGTAGATATGGTTGTGAGTCTGGGGTCAACTAAATCGTCAATTTTAAGTGAAGACTGCAATAAACTATAGTTTTGCTTATTCACGAGAGCAATAGTTCTTTTGTTTGGACTATTTTTTTCAGCAAGAACACTAAGCATAATATTATCTTCATCGTCATTTGTAAGTGACAAAACAGTTTCTGCTTCTTTTATATTAGCTTCTTTTAAAACATCTTCATCAAGACCGTCACCATTTATAACAATCGTATTATCAAGCTGGTTTGCAATAAACTCTGCCCTATCTTTTTTCTTTTCTATAATTTTTACTCTTACGCCTTCAGAATCAGATTCTAAATTTTTTGCAAGATTAAAACCTATATTACCTCCACCAACTATAAGAATTTTTTTTGCCTTTTTTTCCTCGTGACCAAATGCGCTAAGTGTTTTATTAATTTGGGAAGCGTTTATTACTACAAAAGCTTTATCATCAATTAACATCTTGTCTTTTTTCTTAAGAATTACAAACTTATCACCTCTAATTACACCTAGGACATTTGCCTTAAGATCAGGATATCTTTGAGTGATCTTGCTTAATTCTGTATTAACCAGCGGACAATTTTTATCAATGTTTATTTCTAAAACTTTTATTTTTCCTCCAACAAAAGGTACGCTGTCAAGAGCTCCTGGAGCATCTAGTTTTCTTTGAAGTGATTTAGCAACTTCTAATTCAGGAGAAATTATTACATCAATTGGAAGATTAGCTTCACCATATAACTTACCCCATTTTCCACCTAAAAATTCTTGCTCTCTTACTCTTGCTATTTTTTTGTTTATTTTAAAAATAGAATAAGCCACTTGGCATATAACCATATTGGTTTCATCATTTTGTGTGACTGCGATGATCATATCTGCATCTTCTGCACCAGCTTTTTCTAAAACTGATGGGTACGTCCCTCTACCAACAATACCTTTTACGTCTTGTGTTTCATTAATTTTTTGTATGAATTCACTAGACTGGTCAACTACGGTTATTGAATGACCTTGTGCAGATAATTGTTTTGATATTGAAAAGCCGACTCGGCCAGCTCCACATATGATTATGTTCATTTAATTGACGCCTTTAACACCTAAAGCTTTAAGCTTTCTATGAAGAGCAGATCTTTCCATGCCAATAAACTCTGCTGTTTTTGATATATTACCTTTGTGTTTTTTTATTTGTGAAGTTAAATAATTTTTTTCAAACTTCTCTCTAGCTTCTTTTAATGGATACGAAAGAACATTTTCGTAAGAGTCAGTATTTTTTTCATTACCTTTATAAGTAAGTGCGTCCTGAACTAATTGATTAATTTTATTTGAATTTTCATTAACTGATAATATTGATATTCTTTCTACTAAATTTCTTAATTCTCTGACATTTCCTGGCCAATCATATTTGTAATAAAGCTCTAAATCCGTATCCAATTTAACTTCATTAATCCCATTTGAATCAGCAATTTTTTTGGAAAAGTAATTTAGTAAATAAGGAATATCGTCAGCTCTTTCTTTCAAAGGTGGTATAAAAATTGGTACTACATTCAACCTATGATATAAATCTTCTCTAAAATTTCCCTTATCAACTTCCTCTCTAATATTTTTACTAGATGTGCTAATTATTCTAACATTAACATTAATTTCGTTTGAGCCATTGAGTCTACGAAATTTTTGATCTATTAAAACTCTTAAAATTTTTGCCTGTGTTTCTAATGGAATTTCTGTTACCTCATCTATCAACAAAGTTCCATCTTTCGCTTTTTCAAAAAAGCCATAGCTTGTGGTCTCATTTAAATTTTCAGAACCAAACAATTCCATTTCATATTTTTTTGGATCCAATAATGCTCCATTAACAACCACGAAAGGTTTTTTAGATCTGGTTGATTGTTTATGTATTTGTCTAGCAACTAATTCTTTTCCTGAACCAGCGGGTCCTGATATGAAAATTCTACTTTCTGTATTTTTTAGTTTTAAAATTAAATTTCTAATTTTTTCTATAGATTGACTTTTTCCTACAATATCATACGAATGGAATAATTTATTTTCTAGGGCACGCTTTTCTTTCTTTAAATCTCTGTTTTCTAAGGCTCTATTAAGAAAATTTAGTAACCGCTCTGAAGAAAAAGGTTTTTGTATAAATTCAAATGCTCCTAATTTTAATGAATCTACAGCCATTTGAACGTTTGCATGACCTGATATCATAATTGCAGGAACATCATCATCAATCTTTTTTAAATAACTTAATATCTCAATGCCATCATTATCTCCTTTGTCCAATTTTACATCTATAATAGCAACATCAGGTAATTTTTTCTTAATCTCAAGTAGTGCTTGATCAAAATTTGCCGCTTCCCTGACCTGCAAACCTTGGTCCTTTAAAATACTGGAAATTAATTTTCTTATATCTGAATTATCATCAATAACTAAAATCTCTTTAGTCATAATATCTTGGTATTATTATTTCTACCTTTGCTCCATCTTTAATAGAATTAAATAAAATTGTACTATTGTGATCACTTATAATTTTAGCAACTATAGCTAAGCCAAGCCCAGTTCCTTTTTTCTTAGTTGTGTAGTAAGGAGTTAGCATTTTTACTGTATTAACTTTATCAAAACCTACTCCATTATCCACAATAGTAACGTATATATAGTCACTATCTTCTTTGATATCTACATCAATTTTTCCTTTAAAAACAACATTTTTTCTTTTTTTCTCTTTAATCGACTCAATTGAATTTTTTATTAAATTTATAAAGACTCTATTTAGTTGTTCTTCATCTCCCATTACCTCTGGTTCTGAACTTTTCTTTGATAAAGTTAGCTTAATCTCTTTTTCCGACAATTCATGTAAACTTAGTGATCGTGATACTACTTTTTCTAAGTTAACCTTTTTTAATACAGGTAAAGGCATTCTAGCAAAATCAGAAAATTCATTTACCAAAAGTTCAATATCATTAATTTGTTTAGTTATCGTATCTAAATAATTTGAAAAATTATCGTTATCATCAGATTTTTTCAAATATTTTTCTCGGATTCTGTCTATTGATAATTGAATCGGTGTAAGAGGATTTTTTATTTCATGAGCTAATTTTCTAGCAACACTTTCCCATGCTGCATGTCTTTCAGATGCTATCAATTTGTCTTGCTGTTTTTTTAATTTATCAAGCATTGAATTAAAATTAGTATTTAATTTTTTAAACTCATCATCTGTGTCAATTAATGGAACTTTGGCATTTAAATCTCCTGAGCTTATTTTTTCTGAGGCTCCAATTAAATTAACTATAGGTAAAGTTAATCTTGATGCAAAATTTATTGATATAACAATAGAAAGGAAAAGTAACAAAGAAACGATCAACAAATATATAATCGCAAATGTAATCTTTATTCCTGTTCGGCTTTCTTGAACACTATAATAAAAGCTTACAGCCTCATTCGTTTGTGCTAGGTAATTTATAAGTTTTGGATCCATAAACTTAACAATATAAAGATAGGTATCTATAAAATTATCTAGTTTTACTAAAGCTGAAGTTCTGTTAGTTCTCGAGTCTATTATTCGTATTGGTTTTCCATTAAGAGATCTTGTGAAGGCTTCATTTGGTGGTGGAACAAAAACTTTTGTTGCATCGACGACGCTGGACATTATTACATTTGCAGAACTATCTAGAATATGTACTTCGTCCAATCTTCTTAATAATCTTTGTGCTGAAATAACATTAGTAAATCTTTTTGGGTTCTCATAAAACATAGTTGATTTGTTACCAACATCTAAAACCATTAATAAAATATCTGCTTCAATAGAATTCCTAGTTTGATCAACATAATTTTTGGCTACTTCTGCTGAGTTATTAACTACAGTTTTAATTTTTTTATCAAAATATTTTTGTAAACCCACATTAAATAAAATAAGAGAAAAGACGGCTATAAAAATTGATGGTAATAATGTCGTAGTAGAAAAAAAAAGTATATATCTTAAGCTTGTCTCAGATCCTAATTTACCACTCTTTCTGTCACTTAAAACCTTATATATTTTGTAAACAACTGATCCAAAAAATATTACAAGTAAAAGCAGATCAACAATAAGTAGTATTTGAAGATTAAAATCGTTTAGACTAATAAAACTTTGATTAATGAAAGTAAAAAATGTTAATAGTCCAAATAATATGCAGACTAAAGATGATGCTATTACCCATTTATAATTTTTAATGATATGTATCATTTGCTAAATATTAGTTAACATTTTAAATAAATATATTACAAATTTTAAAAAAATGAGCTTATTTCTTATACTATTAGCTGCTGGTGACAGTAAAAGGCTAAAATCCAGCACGCCTAAACCATTTCACAAAATTAACAATAGTACATTATTGGAATATTCTCTAAATGCGTTCAAGAATAATCGTAAAATAAAAAAGATAGTATTAGTTTACAATAAAAAACATACAAAACACCTAAATAAGTTAAAACTTAAAAACATCAAAAAAGTTGTAGGTGGTAAAACTAGACAAGAATCAACTTATAATGCATTAAAAAGTATAAAAGGAATGAAGTGCAGAAAAGTCCTAATACATGATGTGGCTAGACCAAATACATCCAAAAAACTTATAGAATTAATAGTTAAAAAATTAAAAAAAAATCATGCTGTTATACCAGTAATTAAAGTAAATGATGCAACGAAACGTGTAGAAAAAAATATAATTTTTAAAAACATTCAGAGAAAAAGTTTAAGATTTTCACAAACTCCACAAGGTTTTACGTTTGCAAAAATTTACGAGAAACATAAAAAAAATATAGGTAGCACATTTGATGATGACAGCGCTTTATTCACCGAAGTAGAGGAAAAAGTAATAACTATAAATGGAAGCAAAGAAAATATAAAAATAACTGACAGTGAGGATTTAAAAGTACTAAAATCCTTAAAAAAAGGAAAAGTTTATTCAGGTATAGGTTTTGATATTCATAAATTAGTAAAAAATAGAAAATTATATTTAGGTGGGATAAAAATTCCCTTTGAATTAGGTTTGAAGGGTCATTCAGATGCGGATCCAGTATTACATGCTGTTATTGATAGCTTACTTGGAGCATGCAAACTTGGTGATATTGGAAAAATGTTTCCTGACAAAAATAAAAAATATAAAAATATAAGATCGTCAATTTTACTTAAAAAAATAATTAAACTAATTAAATCCGATAACTTTTTAATTAATAACATAGATATTAATATTATTGCTGAAAAGCCTAAAATAAATAAATATTCAAAAAAAATTATAAAAAAAATAAGTGAATTGTGCGAAATAAATAGTGATCAAATAAATATTAAAGGCAAAACAGCAGAAAAACTTGGTTTAATTGGAAAAGGAAATGCTATAGCTTCTGAAGCCATATCTTCAGTAATTAAATATGATTAAAAAATTTAATTTATTTTTTATAACTTTTTTCCTAATTGGTAGAATAAAATACGCTCCAGGAACAATTGCCTCCATGGTTACGTGTCTTTTGTTTTTTATCTTAATTAGTTTTTTTAATTTTTTTACTGTATTTTTAATTACATTAATAATTTTTTTCTACTCATTATTATCAATTAATAATTCATTTGATAAATTTACTGGTGACGATCCTCAAGAAATAGTAATTGATGAAGTCGTTGGCCAAATGCTACCATTAGTGGCTATACCAATTTATGAAACTTTGCATCCTCTCCCTATATTATATTATATTGCAGGTTCATTCTTATTTTTCAGATTGTTCGATATATTAAAACCTTATCCTATTAATTACGTAGATAATAATGTTAAAGGATCTTTAGGTATAATGCTTGATGATATACTTGCAAGTTTTTACACGATTCTTTCTTTGGTTGTTATCTTTTTCTTTTTAGGTGGATAAAATAAAATGAAGTCGCTAAACAAAAAAGTTGTTAAAAATTTAATAAAAAAAAAATTAAAAGTATCTTTTGCTGAATCTTGTACTGGTGGGTTACTTTCCGGCGCTATAACTTCTGTAAGCGGATCTTCTAAAGTATTTTCCTTTGGTGTTACCGCCTATTCAAATCAATCAAAAATTAAAATACTCAAAATTCCAAAAAAATTAATTAAAAATTATGGTGCAGTTAGTGAGCAGGTTTGCAAAGCCATGGTTAAAAACTTAAATAAAATAATCAAGACTGATATCTCAATCTCTGTAACAGGAATAGCTGGTCCAAAAGGTGGCTCTAAAAAAAAACCTGTGGGCTTAGTTTATATTGGCTTTAAAAAGGGCAATAAAGTCATGGCAAAAAAATATTTATTTAAAAATAAGAGCCGTTCCTACATTCAAACATCTACGGTTAACAAATGTCTAAAATTAATCTTAAGCTCTATTAAATAGATCAAACGCCCTTTTTTCAAAAGCATCAGCAATTTTTTTTAAACCAATATCAAATGACTTCTTCATTATAACGTCTAAAATTCTACTCTTTAATTCAAAATCAACATGGAAATCTATCTCACTTTCATTTCCAGATTTTTTAAAAAACCACTTATTTTCTAAATATTTTAAAGGTCCATCAATATTTGTTACATGTATAGAATCTGAAGATTTATTGTATAAGACTAGACTTTTGTATGTTTTGCTAAAAATTTTTTTACCTATAGTAAGGTCTGCTATAATTTCAATAATATCGCCCTTGTCTATTTTTTTATGAATTTTTCCATTTAAACACCATGGAACAAACTCTGGGTACTTTTCTATATCAAGTACCATTTTGATTAAATTTTCTTTAGAACAGGGAATTTTTTTTTTTATTGTAGCGTGTGGCATTGAGACTGTTTGTCTCTCAATTTTTTCATTTTAAGAAAATCTTCATCAGCATGATATGACGATCTAGTTAAAGGAGAAGAAGAAACAATTAAAAAACCTTTTGCCAACGCTATTTCCTTAAGCTCCTCAAATTCATCTGGATGGATATATCGTTTTAAAGGATAGTGTTTAACTGTTGGTTGAAGATATTGACCAATTGTTAAAAAATCAACATTAGCAAGTTGCAAGTCATCCATTACTTGAAGAACTTCATCTTTAGTTTCGCCAAGACCTAACATAATTCCAGACTTTGTAAATATTGTTTTGTTTATCGCTTTAACTGATTTTAATAAATTGATTGAACCAAGATAATTAGAACCTGGTCTGACCGCTCTATATAGAGAAGGGACTGTTTCTATATTATGATTAAATACATCGGGATTTGCATTAACAACTGCTTCGTAAGATTTGCCTTTTCTCAAAAAGTCTGGTGTTAAAACTTCAATAGTAGTTTTTTTATTAATTTTTCTTATTTCCGATATAACTTTAGAAAAATGATTAGCGCCTCCATCATTAAGGTCGTCTCTATCAACAGAAGTGATTACTACATGATTTAAATTTAATTCTTTTGTTGCTGTAGCTATTTTCTTAGGTTCAAGAGGATCTAAAAAACTTGGCTTACCTGTTTTAACATTACAAAAAGAACATGCTCTAGTGCAGGTGTCTCCCATTATCATAAATGTTGCATGATGTTTACTCCAACATTCTGAAATATTAGGACAGTTTGCTTCTTCACAAACAGTATGAAGTTTTTTTTTATTAATTATTTTTTTAGTATTAAAATATTTTTCAATATCAAAAATTTTAGTTTTTATCCAAGTGGGCTTCTTTTTTATTGGATTAATTGGATTATTAATTTTTTCTGGATGTCTTGGTTTCATTAATTCTATTTTAGGTAAACTTTCTCATTTTTTTTGCCAACCATGAATTTTGTTCTGTACAATGTTTCTAAATAATCGATATCTATAACTTCTGTTAGCAAACTATTTTTTTTCTCAATTAAATTTAACTGGTGTTCCAGTGATTTTATTTCTTGGGAGATGTTTTTTATTGATTTTTGTTTTTCATAATATGAAATTAAACCTCTTTCTCCGTCTAAAAGATTTAGCAACACATAAAGAAATAAAAAAATGCTAATTAAGGCAAATTTTTTTTTATTTATTATTTCTAAAAATCTCATATATTTAAACTTTAGCTATTTTTACTGAATTTCCAAGCTCATCCTCAATTCTCAATAAACGGTTATATTTAGCCACTCTTTCAGACCTAGATAGAGATCCTGTTTTAATTTGAGTCGAATTAGTAGCAACAGCCAAATCAGCAATAAATGTGTCTTCGGAGTCCCCAGATCGGTGAGAAATAATTGTCTTGTAATTATTTAGTTGGGCTAAATTAATTACTTCTAATGTCTCGGTTAAAGTTCCTATTTGATTAGGTTTAATTAATATTGAATTTCCAGCTTTAGAGTTAATTCCTTTTTGTAATCTTTTTTTGTTAGTTACAAATAAATCATCACCAACTACTTGGCAATCTCTTCCTGTTAATTTTGTAAAATTTACCCATGAATCCCAGTCTTCCTCAAAAAAAGGGTCTTCTATAGATTTAATTGGATATTTTTTAATTAAATCTAAATAATATTCAATTGTCTTATCTGAGGATATAAATTTTGATGAGTTTACAGCGTATTTTTTATCTTTAAATAATTCGTTGGCAGCTACATCTAAACAAATAGAAATATCTACACCAGCAACAAATCCAGCTTTATCTATTGCTTCTAAAATATATTCAATTGCCTCTTCATTGTTAGCTAATGAGGGAGCAAATCCACCCTCGTCACCAACAGTTGTAGAAAGTTTTTTATTATTAAGAAGAGATTTCAGTTTTTGTATTACTAAAAAACACATATTAACAGCTTCTTTAAAAGTTTTAGCTTTATCAGGCCGGATCATAAATTCTTGTATTCTTAGAGAATTATTTGCATGTGCCCCTCCATTTATAATGTTCATTAATGGAAGCGGTATTACATTTTTTTTGTCACTTATATTTTTATAAAGAGGTATATTTTTAGATGCTGCGGTTGCTTTATTAACTGCTATAGAAACTGAAAGAATAGCATTAGCTCCTAATCTTTTCTTTTTGTCTGTTCCATCTAAATCAATTAAGATTTTATCAATTTCTTTTTGTTCTTCTGTTGACTTGCCAATTAATGCTTTTGATATTTCGCCATTAACTTTATCTATTGCTTTTAGTACGCTTTTTCCTAAAAATTTTTTATTTTCAACATCTCTTAACTCGAAAGCTTCATAAGTACCCTTTGATGCTCCCGAAGGAACTATCGCAGAACCTTTCATTTCATCATCTAAATAAATTTCTGACTCTATTGTTGGTATCCCTCTACTATCAAAAACCTGACGAGCTTTGATATTAGTAATTTTTGCCATTTTTAACTAATTTATCAATTTCAATTAATTGTTTTAATAAATTTGACATTTTTGACAAAGGAACCATGTTAGGTCCGTCTGATGGTGCATTGTCTGGATCGGGATGAGTTTCCATAAAAACAGCAGCTACGCCTACTGCAACAGCTGCACGCGAAAGATATTCAACAAACTCCCTCTGACCTCCACTTTTATCTCCCATTCCTCCAGGTTGTTGGACTGAATGTGTTGCATCAAATACAACTGGGTACCCATTCTTTGCCATAATAGGAAGGGATCTCATATCAGATACTAAAGTATTGTAACCAAAGCTTGCTCCTCTTTCAGTAACCAAAATATTTTTGTTACCAGTCTCTTCTATCTTTTTTGTAACATTCACCATATCCCAAGGAGCTAGAAATTGTCCTTTTTTTACATTTATAACTTTTCCTGTTTTAGCAGCTGCTATTAATAAATCTGTCTGTCTACATAGAAAAGCTGGTATCTGTAAAACATCAACATGTTTTGAAACAACTTCGCACTGCTCAACTGTGTGTACATCTGTTAAGACAGGTATTCCAACCTCTTTTCTAATCTTATCAAAAACTGGTAAAGATTTTTCAAGCCCAGCTCCTCTCTTTCCTTTTAAACTAGTTCTATTAGCCTTATCAAAGGATGTTTTATAAATAAGACCAACACCAATATTTTCAGTAATTTTTTTTAATTCATTAGCAACTTCTAAAGCGTGTTTTTCGCTTTCCAATTGGCAAGGTCCTGCAATTAAAGTAAAAGGACTTTTGTTTGAAATGTTTAATTTTCCACATTTAACAGATTTATTTTCCATTAGTTATCCCTTCTGTTTATTTCCGCAGCTTTAATAAAAGAAGAAAACAATGGATGCGGGGTGAATGGTCTTGATTTAAATTCAGGATGAAATTGAACACCAACAAACCAAGGATGATCCTTTAATTCAATTGTTTCTGGAAGAGTGCCATCAGGTGATAGAGCTGAAAAGATTAATCCCTTTTTTTCAAAATCTTTTTTATATTTAATATTGACTTCATATCTATGTCTATGTCTCTCTTTAATCTTTTTTTCAGAATATATTTTTGATATTAGGGAATTGTTTTTTAATATAGCATCATATGAACCTAATCTCATTGTTCCACCCAAATTTTCCTCACTTCCTTTAATTCTTTTTTTTCCTTTTTGCCATTCTTCTAATA
>CEUZ01132240.1_pt1 | contig 12900 bp, 9 predicted proteins | sample 361511 | NCBI WGS metagenome assembly CEUZ01 (sample SAMEA2622822, study PRJEB7988) | marine metagenome | biome: marine biome (ENVO:00000447); feature: surface water layer (ENVO:00002042); material: "saline water (ENVO:00002010), including plankton (ENVO:xxxxxxxx)" | depth 5 m
TTAATGGTTATTTCAGATGGAGCTCCTGTTGATGATTCTACACTTTCAACAAATTCTGGGGACTTTCTAGAAAAACATTTAAAAAGAATTGTAAAATTTATAGAGAATAAAAAAGATGTGGAGATATTAGCTATTGGAATTGGCCATGATGTTTCTAGATATTATAAAAAAGCTATTAAAATTACTGATGTTCAGGAATTGGGAGATGTAATGATAGGTCAACTAAGTGGATTGTTTGAAAATAAAAAAAAACTACATTGAACTAAATCTTATTTAAATCTGAATTCAGCCAATAAATAGTTACTTTAGCTCCATGATTAGTACTTAAATTTTCAAACTTAATCTTAGCAAAATTTTTTTCTAATAAAGTCTTTCCAATAAAAGTTCCTAAGCCAAATCCATATTTCGATATAAGAGATTTATCCGTAGATCTTATATAAGGTTCTCCAAGTTTATGTTTATCTATCAAATCTTTTGGAAATCCTGGACCATCATCTAGTATTATTACTTCGCTTTCCTTTTTGTTGCTTTTTAAATAAATTTCTACTTTTTTGTTACAAAATTTATTGGCATTTCCAATAAAATTTCTAAGTCCATATATAATTTCTGTAGATTTATTAATTTTTATCTGAATATTGAAATTATCTGAAATAATTATAAATTTCTTATTACTTATTTCTTCGTATGATCTAACGATTTCATTTATATAATCAATAATCGATACTTGATTATCAAGAAATTTGTCATCAACATTAGGATTTAGTGTAAGTTTTTTAAGTATTTCTCTGCACCTATTGCTTTGACTAACTAATAAGTCGAGATCTTTATTAATTTTTTCATTATTGCCATACTCTTTTTGCAATTCATTTGCTGTTAATAAAATTGTTGAAAGTGGAGTTCCTAGAGAATGTGCAGCTGCTGCGGCTTGAGCTCCCAATGACAAAAGCTCATTTTCTTTTGCCATAATTTCCTGAATTTTATCATATGCTTCTTTTCTGATTCGACTTTCTTTTCCAAATTGTACTCCAAAATAAGCCAGATAAACTAAACCAATAAATATTGATATCGGAATACTATATAAATAATAATTAGGCACTATAAAATTTTGTGTTTGTGGATGAGGTAGATCGTAATGATAAAAAGTTAATATTATTAAAAGAAAAATGGTAAATATAACTAATATTACAGAACTTCTTAAACTCAAATATTGAGAAGAAAAAACTGCAGGAATGATTATTATAAAAATAAAAGGATTTGTAATTCCTCCAGTTAAATAGAATAAACAACTTAATTGAAAAATATCAAACGCTAGATAAATAGTAGAGTTAAGATTATTTAACTGATTTTCTTTTGTTACAAATTCTAAATATAGATTAGTTAACACACTAATAAAAACTATAGATACACATGCTATATAATTAAAATTAAAATTAAAAAAAAATTTTACCAATAAGATTGCACTTAGTTGTCCTAAGTACGCTGTCCATCTAAGATAAATATAAGTAGACTTTTTAAGTGAGTAATTTTTTGAAGACTGGAGGAACTCCATTTTTTTTATATATCAAGATTCGAAACATTAATAGCATTATCAAAAATAAAATCTTTTCTTAATCCAACATCACTACCCATTAAAGTGTGAATTAAATCATGATCATCTTTATTATTTTTTGAATATTCCACCTTTAATAAATTTCTAGTTTCAGGATTTAAAGTTGTACTCCAAAGTTCTTCAGGGTTCATTTCACCTAATCCTTTAAATCTTTGAATATTCAATTTTGATTTTTCATTTTGATAAATTCTCTCATATTCCTTAGATCCTTTTTTATATTTTTTTAGATCTTTTGAATTTTTTGAAATAAATTTTTCTAACTCTTTTTCATCTTTAATATAAATTCCTTTTGAACCTTTATTGATTTTAAATAAAGGTGGTTGAGCAAGGTAAATATAACCATTTTCAATTAATTGATTGAAGGGTTTATTATTAAAAAAAGTTAAAAGAAGTGCTCTTATATGTGAACCATCAACATCAGCATCGGTCATTATTATAATTTTTCCATACCTTATATCTTTAAGATCAATTTGTTCATTTTTTGGATCAAGGCCTAGTGCATTGATTAACGTTATGATTTCATTTGATGAAACCATTTTGGATAAAGCCTTAGTCTTCATTTCATTTAAATTGCCATTTTTTTTTACTCCATTAATTTCAGTATAAGTATTAAGTATTTTTCCTCTTAGAGGAAGTACTGCTTGATTTTCTCTGTTTCTTCCTTGTTTTGCAGATCCTCCAGCTGAATCACCCTCTACTATAAATAGTTCGGTTCCTTCTTGTTTCGAATTTTGACAGTCTGCTAATTTGCCTGGCAAACCTGTAAGTTCTAAAGCACCTTTTCTTCTTACATTTTCTCTTGCTTTTCTAGCAACATCTCTAGCAACAGCAGCTTGGATAATTTTTATAAGTATAATTTTTGAAATTGAAGGATTTTGATCAAACCATATAGACAATTTTTCATTTACAATTGTTTCAACTATATTTCTAACTTCAGAAGAAACTAATTTATCTTTGGTTTGTGATGAAAATTTTGGATCAGGTATTTTTACTGATAGGACACAAGTCAGTCCCTCTTTAATATCGTCGCCTGATAATGATACTTTGCTTTTTTTTAATAGATTTTGTTCATTCGCATATTTATTAATTACTCTAGTTAAAGCACTTCTAAATCCTAAAATATGAGTTCCTCCGTCTTTTTGATAAATATTATTTGTATATGGATAAACATCTTCAGAATATCCTACATTCCATTTTAAAGAACATTCAATATCTACATTATTCTTTTTTCCTTCAATAAAAATAGGTTTCTTAAATAAAACATTATTATTTTTGTTTACTAATTTTTCTCTTTTTTCATCCAAATATTCAACAAATTGAGATATTCCTCCTTCGTATTTAAATTCAGCTGACTTAGTTTTCTTTTCTGTTAAATCATTGATTATAATTTTTACTCCTTTGTTTAAGAATGCTAATTCTCTCATTCTTTTTTGTACTGTAATAAAATCAAATTTAACTGAGGAAAATATTTCTTTTGAAGGTATGAAAGTTATTTTAGTTCCTGTATTTTTTGATTTTCCTATTTCTTTTAATGGATTTTTCGCATTTCCATTAATAAATTCTATAAAATACTTTTTACCATCTCTCTCGATAAAAAGTTCTAGTCTTTCTGATAAAGCATTGACAACTGATACTCCAACACCGTGCAATCCTCCAGAAACTTTATATGAATCATGATCAAATTTTCCACCAGCATGTAACTGAGTCATGATTACTTCGGCAGCTGATTTTTTTTCTCCTTTGTGAATATCAACTGGAATTCCTCTGCCATTATCCATAACTGTTAAAGATCCATTTGAATTAATATTTATTTCGATTTTATTACAGAATCCCCCTAAAGCTTCATCTATTGAGTTATCTACTACTTCATAAACCATATGATGCAAGCCTGTACCATCATCGGTATCGCCAATATACATTCCTGGTCTTTTTCTAACTGCCTCAAGACCTTTTAAAACTTTTATGGAATCAGCTTTGTAAATCGAATTTTCTAATTTTCTTTTCATTTTTAATTTTTTGGAAAAAAATAATTATATCATCAATAAAAAAATAAATAAAATCTATAGTATTAAGCACATCAAATTAACGTTGATAATTAATCATTATAGGTAAAATATATTTTTAATTTTGTAATTTTCTAAATTAACTAAAAAAAGCTATTTTTTTGCCAATTTTTTCAAAATTTAATGATTCGCTTTTTTTTTCTGGCGGAGAGAGTGGGATTCGAACCCACGGTACCTTTGACAGTACACACACTTTCCAAGCGTGCGCCTTAAACCGCTCGGCCATCTCTCCAGATATTGTTATCCAAAAACTCTTCTAATATTCTTTTGTTGTCTATTAATAAATCGTTTTAAAATATTATATTTTTTGTCTCTTCTTGCATGAATAGGAAATTTTGATAAATGATTCCATGTTCTTAAATTATTAATTTCAGCCCACTCACATTCGGAAGCGGAAAGTGAAAAAATATTATTTTTTTTACATATTAAAGAAAAAATACTTTGATCATGCCTATGTTCAATAAATTTTTTGTGATTTTTTTTTTTTGAAGTGCTATCATCAATAAGGTTGTTTATTGATAAAAGCCTTTCCCATTCTTCTAATATTCGCTTAGAAAATTGATTGTTTTTAAAAAAAATAACACCTGACATAATTTGTTCCGTTTTAAAAATTTTTGATTTATCACTGATGTTAAGATAATTGATTAAATCTTTTTTTGTAAACTCGTATTCATAGTATTTTTGAAATTTAAAATTTGAATATTTTTTAAAATTTGGAAGTTTATATTGAAAAGTTAAAATATTTTTTTTGTTACAAAGATTAAAATAATATCTTAGTCTTTCTAATCCATCCAAATTAAAATGACATCCAATATCAGAATACTGTAAGATAGAATTTTGGGGAATTTGATTTAAATATGATTTAATAATTGAAGCTTTCCAACATCCATACCCATAAAGTCTTTTTTGCTTTAATTTTAGAAAGTTATTAATTTGAATTTTTTTTTTCTCTGGTAAATCTGTATGTCCAAAAACTTTAATTTTTTTATAAATGTTAATTTTTGTAGATTGATTTATAAATCTATTAACGCTCCTTTTAAGATCTGGACTAGCAAAAGAGCAAAGATAAATTTTATTTTTCATCGGAATCAAAAAAAGTCCATGGCCATACTAAACATTTAGTATGTTTTTTAAACCAAAAGGACAAATATCTTTCGGCAAGATAAGCATAAATTCTAGTAGTTTCGTAACCTTTTAAATTTTTAAAACCAAATATTTTTTCACATCTTTCAAGCCAGGGAAATAAAGTACCAAACCATTTTTCATGAATATGAGGTTTTGCAATAAACATTATATGAGGATTGTAATAATTATATGAATTTACATAATTATTGAAATCTTCTTTATCAATTTCATTTAAAACCTCTATTGCTTTGTCAAGATTGCCATTCCCATGATGAAGATCAAAATGTAGTTTGATTGTTTGTTTGTTAAGATTATAAAATATTGAAGGATCTTTAATAATTTTAAATAATCCTTTTTTTATCAAAGTCATTTTTTTTAATTTATTGACATATATTGGTTCACAAATTATTGAATCATAACTATTCCATTCAACTTGACTTTCGGTTAAAAAATATTCTTTAATATTACTAATATTTATTAGATTATTTTTTGCCGGTTTTTTGATCCAAAACCTCCTTTTTTGACAAAATCCTACCCATTTTTTTTCATTTAAGTTTAATTTATTTTTCCAAAACCAATAATGAAATGTTAATTCTGAATAATATTTTTCTTTGTAAAAAATATTGTCTCCATAATTTGATTGTATATAAAGATTTGAAAATTTTTCTAAACCAACTCCTGCGAGTTTATAATTAAAATCTTCTAAAAAGGGTAATCTTTTATTGGTTACACAGTATATATCCAGGTTTTCATATTCTATCATTTAAATAATATTTATTTTTTTTGTCTGAGAAATTTTTTTTCTAAATTTTTCAGTAATTGATAAAACTTTAATTTTCTTATAAAATTTTTAAAATTCTCTTTTTTATAACTCGTTTCGTTTAAAAATCCTTCTCGATTTTTAAAATATGTTTTATTTTTTAAATTTTCTGCATCTAATTCACTAGTGGGTCGTCCATCAGAAAAATAATATAGGGCAATTGATTTTCTAGATACATTATTGGGACATTTTATAGGGTCTGGATGACCATGATTACTAAAATCGTTAGTAGAAAAAATAACTATTTTATTAAAAAATGGAAACACTTTTTTTCTACAACTCTTCATTTTATAGTCCCACAATTGTAAATCTCCTCCATAACTTTCTTTCCAATTTTTGTTTAAATAAATTAAAATATTGACTCTTCTATCTAAATTTGAGTGGGGATGTTTATTAAAATCTGTATGAACTTTTAAATATCCGCCAGATTTTATCTCGTGAAGACCACCTCCATTTAATTCAGGATCAGCAACAAGTTTTTCTTTTATTGATGTTAATTTCTGAAGAAATTGTAAAAAAATTTCAGAGTTCATAAAATCTACAAGATGTTTTATACTTTTAGGAAACTCTTTATAATTGTTATTAGCAAATTTTATTTCATCTTTATTATTATATTTTTGTGAAGAATTAAATTTAGATAAATCTGGAAATTCATTCAAAACATTATTTAAGAATTCATCGTTAAAAAAATTGTCTAATACTATATTAGGAAATGGTTCAGCATTTTGATATTCATTTTTTAGTTTTTCATCTATTAAGCTAAAATTTAAATATTTTTCTGATATTATTTTTTTATCAAACATTGCTTCAATTAAAGTATATTTTATATTAATTATTCTAGAATAAAATCTTTAAAAATACTTAAATTATTTCTAATGTAATCTGGAAATTGATTATCTATATCAATTTTTTTATACTTATGATCTCTTTGAAACAGATCCTCTAATTTTAATATTTTTTCTTTTATAACATCAACAGAAGTATGAACAATTTTTAAATTTTTGTCCACATTTTGAATATTTTTTAATTTTTTTGAAATAACTGATGCATCATAAAGATTATTAAAATGCCAACCTCCATTATCTAAAGTCTCAATATTTCTTTCATATTGTAATTTCCAAAAAGCTTTTTTTAAATTTTCGATTCTAATTTTTTTTCTTAAAAAAGTAATACTTTTCAAATTTTCTTTTTTACATATTCTTGTTCCTTGCCATGGTGTTTCATATTTATTAAAAACATTTAACTTATAGACAAAAAAATTTTGAAGAAAAATTCCATATTTTTTTTTTAAAGTTAAATTTTTTATTACATTTGGATTTGGAATTTCATCAGAATCTGAGTACATAATTAAATCATTATTATTTGCGTCATATAAAGCATCAATTATTTTTTCTCTTTGATAAGTTTCAATGGACCATCCTTCTTGCAAGTTAGGGAAGTTTTCTTCTATAATTATATGTCTTACTTTATTTTTAAACTTTTCATTTTTTAGATGAAAATTTATTTTTTTTTCATCTCCATTGTGATCATATTTAGATTCACAAATAACAAAATAATCAACTACATCGTCAAGAATTTCAAATCTAGCATTGGCTAATAAATTTTCATCATAAAAAGTTATGCAATCATAAATTTTATTTTTATTCATTATTTTTTTTAACTATAATTAGACAATTGTTTGCAATATTTTTGTTATGAAATATGTCAATAATAGAAAAGTTGTAATCTAAATTACTAAAATAATTTATAAATTTAATTTGGTCTTTATAATAAACATCTTCAATTATATATATTCCGTCTTGAGACAAGTACTTTATTGAATTTTCAAAAAAGCATATGTTAGCACCAAATTCATGTAATCCATCTTCAAGAATTATATCAAATTCTTTAACATTTATTTCTTCAAACATTTTCTTAATAATTTCAGGATTTGTCTGATCAACAAAAAAAGTTTTTATTCTATCTTCATTTTTTAATATATTTTTATCAATATCTGCGCCAAAAATATTAGCATTCTTAAAATAATCTCTCCATGCTCTGAGGGATGCTAAAGGCACTCCATTGTTTCCCATGTTGCTTGCAAAATTAACATTATTAGTTCCTAATCCTATTTCTAAAAAGTTTTTAACTTGGTTTTTTTTATTAAAAAATATTTCTGAATAATAGTCAGCATAATTGTGATGATTATTTTTTCCACCTTTATCACTACCATAATGATTCATCAGTTCAGCTAGACTAGAGTTGGATTTAGAATTTGAAATATAAAAATATTGTGCATTTTTTTTCTTTCCCAAAAATTTCAATTTATATTTTATCCTTCTTAAATTTTCTCTAATTATTTTCATAATTATTTTTCTTTGCTAATTTTTAAAACTCCTATGAATGCTTCTTGCGGAATTTCTACTTTACCAAATTGTTTTGATCTTGCTTTTCCTTTTTTTTGTTTTTCCAATAACTTTCTTTTTCTATCCAAAGCTCCTCCACCATGTATTTTAGTAAGTACATCTTTTTTATATCCTTTAATTGTTTCTCTGGCTATTATCTTGCCTCCTATTGCTGCTTGCAGAGGTATCATAAAATTATGCCTGGGTATTAATTCTTTTAATTTTTCACAAACAATTCGACCTTGTGATTGAGCAAAACCTTTGTGTATCATCATTGATAAAGCATCTATTGATTCTCCATTAACTAAAATACTTAATTTGACTAAATCTCCTTCTCTATGACCAATAATTTCGTAATCAAAACTTGCATAGCCACTTGTTAAAGATTTTAACCTATCATAAAAATCAAATACAACCTCACTAAGTGGTAATTCGTAATTTAAAACAGCTCTGTTTCCTGAATAAGTCAAATTAGTTTGTATACCACGTATGTTTTGGCAGACTTTTATTATTGATCCCAAAAACTGATCAGGAGTAATTATTGTCGCTTTAATCCATGGTTCTTCTATAATTTTTATAAGTGTTGGATCAGGAAGACTGGATGGATTCTGTAAATCTATAATTTTTCCATTATTCAAATGAACTTTATAAACAACACCCGGGGTGGTTGTTAATAGATTTATGTCAAATTCTCTTTCTAGTCTTTGAGTAATTATTTCAAGATGTAATAAACCTAAAAAGCCACATCTAAATCCTAATCCTAAAGCAGATGAAGCTTCTGCTTCGTAAGAAAAACTAGCATCATTTAATTGTAGTTTAGCTAAACCATCCTTTAATTTCTGATAATCAGAACTGTCCACAGGAAATAATCCACAAAAAACAACTGGTTTGCTGGGTTTAAAGCCTGGTAGTGCATTTTTTAATGGTTTGTGAGCATCACATATTGTGTCACCTACTTTTGTTTCAGATAAATTTTTAATTCCTGTAATTATAAATCCTATCTCACCAGTATTCAGTTCTTTAACATCTCTTGCTTTTGGTGTAAATACTCCAACTTTTTCAACAACATATTCTTCATTAGATGACATCATTTTTATTTTCATATTTTTATAAATATTTCCATCTATTACTCTAACTAAAATAACAACTCCTAGATAAGAATCGTACCAACTATCAACTAGCAGACACTTTAAAATCTCTGTGGACAAACCTTTTGGAGGAGGTAATAATTTAATTATTTGTTCTAATATTTCTTCTACTCCCTCACCAGTTTTTCCAGAACACGGTACTGAATTTTCAGTATCTATACCAATTACATCTTCAATTTGTTTTTTAGTGTTTTCGATGTCTGAGGCTGGTAAATCTATTTTGTTTAAGACTGGTATAATCTCATGATTAATATCAAGAGCTTGATATACGTTAGCCAGTGTTTGAGCTTCAACTCCTTGTGAACTGTCCACAATAAGCATAGATCCTTCACATGCGTACAAGGATCTACTTACTTCATAACTAAAATCAACATGTCCTGGGGTGTCAATTATATTTAAAATATATTCTTTTCCAGTTTTTGATTTATAATTTAATCTAACTGTTTGAGCCTTAATTGTTATTCCTCTTTCTCTTTCAATATCCATTGAATCTAAAACTTGATCTTTCATTTCACGTTCAGATAATCCTCCACATATTTGTATTATTCTATCGGCAATTGTGGATTTGCCGTGATCAATGTGTGCAATAATTGCAAAATTTCGAATGTGATCGATTGTTGTCATTACGATCGTATTTTTGCGCCAGTTTGATTTTCTACAATTGAAATTATATTATTAGTGATTTTATTTAAATCATCTTCGTTTAGAGTTTTTACTGGAGATTGAATAATTACATTTAAAGCTACTGATTTTTTATCTGAAGGAATATTTTCTCCTTCATAAACATCAAAAATTCTTACATTCTGTATTAATGATTTGTCTACATTTGAAATAATTTCTATTAAATCTTGAGATTTAAAATTTTTATCAATTACAAAAGCGAAGTCTCTTTCTGATTTCTGAAAATAAGAAACGTTCATTTGGGTCTTTATTGTTTTATTTTTAACTTTATAATTTACTAAATTATCTAAATATATTTCAAATCCATGTATAGCATGTGTTTTTATATCTAATTCTTTTATGATATTTGGATGCAATTCACCAAAATGTGACAAAATATTTTGTTGATTTGTTTTAGTAAAAATTGCTCCAGATTTTCCAGGATGATAATATTGAGGTGTTTTATCATTTATAGAAATTTCATTTCTATCTAAACCAAGCTCAACCAAAGTCTGCATTACATCTTTTTTAATATCAAAAAAATCAAAAGATCTATTTTCTTCATTCCAGTTTTTTTCACTAATATTTCCAGTTTTAATCCCACAAATAACAGTTGTTTGCTGCCCGGGTTCTTTGCCTTTAAAAGATGGTCCGATTTCAAATAAAGCAAGATTTTCAAAACCTCTATCAATATTTTTTTTTAAATTATAAATTAAATTCGGATATATTGAGTTTCTTAAAACATTAAGCTCTGAACTTATTGGATTAACCAATCTAATTAAATTGCCATTTGTAAGAAAGAATTTATTTATTTCCTCATCTGTAAAAGACCATGTTATAGCCTCTAGGTATCCTTTTGATGCAACAGATCTTTGGGCTAAATGAAAGTATCTTTGTGAAAAATTCAAAGTTGGTTTTAATCTTTCTTTTTCTGGACTAATAGAATTGATATTATTAAATCCTTTTATCCTTATCACTTCTTCTACTAAATCAATTTGACCCAATATATCTGGTCTCCAACTAGGAATTTCAACTTCTAAAAGTTTTGTTTTTTTTTTAATTTTAAATCCTAAATCTTCCAAAATTTTAATAATCTCATTTAATCTAATTTGTATTCCTATAGTTTTTGCAACCAAGTTTGGATCAAATAATAATTTATTAGTTTTTATTTTTCTTGTTTTTTGTATATCTATTTTACTTACTTGTCCGCCACATATCCCAACTATCATCTCTGAAGCTTTCTGTAAGCCCAAACTGATTGAATTTGGGTCAATTCCTCTTTCAAACCTAAACTTTGCATCAGTATCTAAATTTAATTTCTTTGATGTCTTTCTTGTAATTACTGGATCAAAATAAGCTGATTCTAATAAAATATTTTTGGTTTCTAGTTCAGTTCCAGATCTTGTTCCACCTATTATACCCCCTAATCCTAAAACTCCTTCATGATCTGAAATTGTACACATATCTTTATCTAAAATATATTCTTTGTTATCTAATGCTTTAAATTTTTCTCCTTGTTTTGAATTTCTAACTATAATTCCATTTTTAATTTTATCAGTATCGTAAGCATGCAAAGGTCTGTTCAAATCAAACATGACATAATTTGTAACATCAACAACTGCTGAAATAGGTCTTAAACCCAATGATAAAATTCTATCTTTTAACCAATCAGGACTTTCTTGATTATTTATATTTTGAATTAAACAACTACCAAAAATTGTACAAGCTTGATTATTGCTTTTTTCTATTTTAACTTTTAAAGTTTGTTTGCTAATTTGTTTTATTTTATTAATCTTATATTCTTTTAATTTTCCAAATCCACTAGCTGAAAGATCTCTAGCTATTCCTCTAATTCCCAAACAATCTGGTCTATTAGGCGTAATTGATAATTCAATAACATTTGCTTTATTAGAACTAAAATATTTTGTACCTATTTTTGTTCTAAATCTTTTGCTTAACTCAATTATACCTTCACTTTCATTCGATAAATTAAGTTCCGATCCTGAACAGAGCATTCCATAAGAAGTTTCACCTCTTATCTTGGAAACTTCTAATTTCATTTTATTTTTTGGAATTATTGCTCCTGGGGGTGCGTAAATTGTTAATAGATCGTTTTTTGCATTAGATGCTCCACAAACTACTTTTACTAATCCTTTTTGACCAGTATCTACAAAACATAATTTTAATCTATCGGCATTAGGATGTTTTTCTGATTTTACAATTTTAGCTACTATAAAATCACTTAATTCATTTTTTTTTGATTCTACATTTTCAACCTCAATACCAGTACTATTTAATTTTTCTATAATTTGTGACTCGTTCTTATTCGTGTTAATGTGGTCTTTAAGCCAATCTATTGTTAATTTCATTTACTTAAACCTCTATAATTTGTTGGAACATCTAAAGGATCAAAACCATAATGATTTAACCACCTATAATCACATTCAAAAAAAGATCTTAAATCATTAATTCCATATTTAAGCATTGCAAGACGATCAATCCCTATACCAAAAGCATAACCTTGAAATTTATTATGATCTACCTTTACATTCTTTAAAACGTTTGGATGGACCATTCCACATCCTAATATTTCAAGCCATTTATTGCCTTCTCCAATAACAATTTGTCCATTTTTAATTTCATATCCAATATCAACTTCTGCTGAAGGTTCTGTAAAAGGAAAATGGCTTGGACGAAATCTCATTTTGATTTTATCAATCTCAAAAAATTCTTTTATAAAATAATTCAAACAACCTTTTAAATGCCCCATATTAATATTTTTATCTATATGAAGACCTTCCAATTGATGAAACATTGGTGAATGAGTTTGATCACTATCACATCTATAAGTTCTACCAGGTGCGATAATTTTAAATGGAGGTTTTCCTTTTACCATTGTTCTTATTTGTACAGGTGAAGTATGAGTTCTTAACAATATTTTTTTATTTTCATTTAAATAAAACGTGTCATGCATATCTCTCGCTGGATGATTTTCTGGTGTGTTTAATGCAGTAAAATTATTATATTCATTTTCTACATCTGGTCCTTCTTCAACACTAAAACCTATTTCAGAAAATATTGATGAAATTTC
>CEUZ01115237.1_pt1 | contig 12894 bp, 18 predicted proteins | sample 361511 | NCBI WGS metagenome assembly CEUZ01 (sample SAMEA2622822, study PRJEB7988) | marine metagenome | biome: marine biome (ENVO:00000447); feature: surface water layer (ENVO:00002042); material: "saline water (ENVO:00002010), including plankton (ENVO:xxxxxxxx)" | depth 5 m
CATAAAAATGTTGATAGAGTTATATACCCTACTCTTCATAAAGGTGAGATTGGTGATAGAGCTAAAAAATATTTTAAAGGCGGAAACGGTGCTTTAGTAGGTGTTGAAGTAAAAGGCGGAGTTGATGCTGGTAAAAAGTTTATTGAATCATTAAAAATGTTTTATCATGTGGCTAATATTGGAGATGCTAGAAGTTTAGCAATTCATCCAGCCACAACTACACACAGTCAATTAACAGAAGAAGAATTATTAGCTGCGGGTGTGACTCCAGGTTATGTTAGATTGTCAATTGGAATTGAACATCCTGATGACATTATAGCTGATCTTGATCAGGCACTAAAAGCATCTGGTTCAGCTAAGCTTAAGGCAGTTAGCTAGATTTAGAGTTTAGGTATAAAAAATATATACATGAACTAACTAGAAAAATTGAACTAATTTGGTGCATGGATGCTAAGAAAATCTGTGCACCATACAGAAGAGTAAAAATTCCTAACACAATCTGAATAAATAACACTATCCCAATAATTTTTATTGAATTGAAATATCTAGGAAAATTATTTTTATAAATTTTATAAACTAAAAATAAATAATAGATAAAAATTATATAAGCCAAATTTCTATGAAAATATTGAACTAATGAAGGATCGTTAAAGGCAGATAATTTAAATATATTAATAAATTCATTATCATCAGGAAAATATGTTGAACCCATTAATGGCCATGAGTTGTAGATAGTACCAGCATCCATACCTGAAACAAATGCACCGATTGTAATTTGACAAAAAATTAAAATCACAAATGTTAAAGGTAAATACATATTTAATTTTTGATGTGATAAGTCAATTTTTTTTAATTTTAAAAAATCCCATAAAGTTAATGAAAAAATAAAAAAAGCAATTAATAAATGCAAGGCAAGTCTGTAATGACTAACATCTACCCTATCAATTAATCCACTTGATACCATGTACCAACCAATAAAACCTTGAAAACATATAAGAAGAAATATGAAATAAAATCTTTTTAAATTTTTAAAACCAAACTTTATTGTAAAATAAATTAAAGGTAACAAAAAACATATGCCTATTAACCTTCCTAAAAACCTATGAGACCACTCCCACCAAAATATTATTTTAAACTCACTAAGAGTCATTGAATAGTTTTGAAGTTTAAATTCAGGAATTTCTTTATATGAATTAAAATAATTTTTCCAGTGAGCATCGTTTAAAGGAGGTAAAAATCCTGAAAATAGCTGCCATTCAGTAATTGATAATCCAGAATCTGTTAATCTAGTAAGTCCTCCTACTATAATCATTAGTGCAACTAAAAAAGTTATTAACAGCAGCCATGAAGATATATAAATATTTTTGTTACCTTCGTTCATAAAATTAATATACATATCTATTAAGAAAAATGTAATTTACTTTTTGTCACTTCTAATGAATGAAAAGAAACTAAAAATAGCAAGAAATAAAATAGATAAATTAGATAATAATATTTTTAATCTCATTAAAAAAAGGACCTTGGTCGTAAAACATATGCTAGCCTTAAAAGAGCATAAAAATCAAATAATTGATCGAAAAAGAATTTCTGAAATTTTAAAAAAAATTAGAAAAAAATCTATAAAAAACAAAGTTGACCCTAAAATAGCTACTAAGATTTGGAAAACAATGATCTGGAGTTATGTAGATTATCAAAAGAGAAATTTTAAAAAAAAATAACTATTTGCTATGTGGAGGTAATTTTTTTTCTATAAATACTTCGTGTTTGCGAGTAGCTGGATTATATTTTTTTGCCTTAAGTTTAATCTTGGCTTTTTCACCAGAAGATGGTTTTTTTACATAATAAAAAAAGGGACTATCAGGTTTAGCCTCGGGAACTAAACGAACTTTTATAGATGTTTTTTTTGCCATTATTTAAATTTTTTCAACTCGTTAATTTTTTTTGAAATCATTTTAAGTTTATCTTTAATTGCTTTTGTCGAATTTAAATTTCGCTTAAATATACCTAAACTTGAACTTTCGTCAAGTGAATCAATTCTGCTTTCGTTCAATATCTTTTTTACTCCATTTATTGTAAGCCCTTTTTCTTTTAAAAGAAATTTGATCAGTTTAATAATTTTAAAATCATTCTCAGAATAATATCTTCTATTACCAGCTCTTACCGAAGGTTTGATTTGTTTAAACTGGGTTTCCCAGTATCTCAGCGTGTAAGTTTGGATTAACCCAGTTTTTTTGTCTATAAGATCTAGTTCTTTTGCTACCTCTCCTATTGTTTTGTAAGTAGCATTATTTTTTTGTTTTTCATTCATTTTTTATTAATTTTTTTTTTAATAATTAGTGAAGGCTTAAATTTAACAATTTTTCTTGCAGAAATTTTAGCAGAAATATTTGTCTTAGGATTTCTTCCAGTCCTTTCTTTTTTATTTAGGATTTCAAATGTTCCAAAAGATGTAATTTTTACCTTTCTAGAACTAATCAATTCTTGAGTTAATGATTCAAAAAAATCATCAATAATATTTGATGAAATATTTTTAGAAAAACCTAAACTTTGATGAACTTTTCTTGTTAACTCTTTACGTGTAAAATTTTTTTTAAACATTACTTATAAAAAAGTATTATTGCTTTAATTTATCGTCAACAGTTATTAAGTGAGATTTAATCTTTTTAATTAAATTTGCTTGGACTATTTTTCTGCAAACTTCTATTGAATACGCGAATCCTAAAGCATCTGTACCACCATGACTTTTCACAACGGGACTTTCAAGACCAAGAAAGATAGCTCCATTATATTTTCTAGGGTCAAGTTTTTGTTTAAATTTTTTTAGTGAGTTGTATGAAAATAACATTGATAACTTATTTAGTGAATTTTTTAAATTCTTTGTAATAAAATTTGCTGTACCCTCAGCGGTTTTTAAAGCTACGTTTCCTGTAAATCCATCAGTTACTATTACATCTACATTGCCATCCATTATATGGTTTCCTTCTATATAACCATGGAAATGAAAATTTTTTATCTCGTTTTGTTTAAGAATGGAAAAAGTTTTTTTTAATATATCGCTACCTTTAATCTCTTCTAAACCAACATTCAATAATGCCACTTTAGGATTTGAATTATTAAATAAAGATTTAAATAAAGCTGAACCCATACAAGCAAAATCTACCAAGTTTTTTTCATCGCATTCAATATTTGCTCCTAAATCCAAAACAACATTCATATCTTTTTCGTTTGGCCATAGAGCTGCCAAAGCAGGTTTACTAATTCCAGGAATTGTATTTAAAATAAGTCTTGAAATTACCAAAAGAGCTCCAGTATTACCTGCTGATAAAGATATATCTGATTTATTATTTTTAATGGACTCGATAGCTTTCCACATACTAGACTCTTTACCTTTTTTAGCTGCATTTAGTGGACTTTCATTATCAAGTATGACGTCGTCGGTATTAATAACTTCACTGTTATTAATTATTAATTCATTGCCTGAAATTGCCTTATCTAAAACTTCTTTTTTTCCATATAATGAAAAGTAAACATCTTTGTATTTTTTAAGAACAATTTCAATTCCATCAATAATTTTTTTTGGTGAATTTTCACCACCCATTGCGTCAACTGCAATTTTTACCTTTTCGGTCATTTTAAAATAATAATATTATTTTTTTGGCTCAATAATTTGTCTGCCGTTATACATGCCAGTTTTTAAATCTATATGATGGGATAATCTAAATTCACCAGATTTTTTATCTTCTACCACATTAGCAAATGTTATCTTATGATGTGATCTTCTTTTGCCTTTTCTAGATTTAGATGTTTTCCTTTTTGGTACAGCCATTGTATTTCTATAATTCTTTATAATTAAATTTTAAATCACCCTTTAATACCCTATCAGTGCTTAAATCAAGACAAAAAGAATGATATTTATCAAAGTATTCGATTAATTTAATATTAATATCGCTTTTTATATGTTTTTTTTGCTTTAGATAACTGTTGAAGAAAAAATTTTTATCTTTTTGATTTTTTGAACTATACTTTTCACAGTTTATCAAAATGTTAAAAAAGTTTGTTACAAGAAATTTCATATTTTTGTTAATTGTAACATCTCCAAAACCAATTTCTCTCATATCAAGTTCTATTCTTTTAAATATAAGATCAAATGTGTTTTGATAAAATTTTTTATAGATATCACTGTCAACATTTTGTTTAACTTTAAGAAAAATGAAAGCCGTATGTAAAAAAATAAGATAAATTCTATTTTGAAATGTATCGTCAATACTTAATTCGCTGTAAAAAAATTTATTTCGTGATAAATAAAGGATTTTACTATATAATTTCTCCTCATATGAATCATTTTTTTTTAAAAAGTTAAACATATGAAACTATTTATAATTGCAATAATCAGTTTAATTTTTCTATCTGCTTGCCAGACTAAAGAAGTTATTAAAACTCATGGAATATCATATCTAGATAAAAGAGAAAAGTTAATAGTTTTAAATAAATCTAATAAGAATGATGTAGTAAATGTTTTAGGGCACCCAGCAACAAAGGGCATGACTGATGAAAATTTATGGATTTATATTGAAAGAACCCAAACAAGAGGAAAATTGACGAAAATGGGTAGAAATTATCTTAAAAAAAATAATGTATTAGTAATAAGTTTTGATACTTATGGCATTGTTAATAAAAAGGAATTTTACGACAAAAATAATATGAAAAAAATTGAATTTGCAAAAGCCGAAACAGTAAATGATATTAAATCGGAAAATTTTATATATAGCTTTTTATCAAGTATTAGACAAAAAATGGAAACTAAAAAAAAATAACTTAATGAGCTATAGTTGCTAAAAGTAGTAAAGCAACAATATTAGTTATTTTTATCATTGGATTGATTGCTGGTCCTGCAGTATCTTTATAGGGATCTCCCACAGTATCACCAGTAACTGCTGCTTTGTGAGCTTCGGAACCTTTTCCCCCAAATTTTCCATCTTCTATGTATTTCTTAGCATTATCCCAAGCACCACCACCAGCTGTCATTGATATAGCAACAAATAAACCTGTTACTATTACCCCAAGTAACATGGCTCCAACGGATGACAAAGCTGCTTCCATTCCAGCTATAAAATAAATTATGAAATACAAAACTATCGGAGAAAGAACAGGTAACAACGAAGGAACAATCATTTCTTTTATTGCAGCTTTTGTTAATAAATCAACTAATTTCCCATAATCAGGTTTTCTTTTTCTTTTCATTATTCCAGGTATTTTTTTAAATTGTCTTCTAACTTCGATAACTACTGCGCCACCCGCTCTGCCCACCGCTTGCATGGACATTGAACCAAATAAGTACGGAAGCATACCACCAATTAATAAACCAACTACAACGAATGGGTTAGATAGATCAAAATTAACAGAAATGTTTTCTAAAGATGATCCAGATACTTTAGAAAAAAATTTAATATCTTCAGTGTAAGCTGCAAATAATACTAAAGCACCAAGACCAGCTGAACCTATAGCATATCCTTTAGTTACTGCTTTAGTGGTATTTCCAACAGCGTCTAATGCGTCTGTTGTTTTTCTTACATTTTTTGGAAGATTTGACATTTCAGCTATTCCTCCAGCGTTATCTGTTACTGGACCGTAAGCATCAAGTGCTACTACCATACCAGCTAATGCAAGCATTGTAGTAACTGCAATTGCTATACCGTACAGACCAGCGATAGAGTTAGTTAATAATATACCCGAAACAATTATAAGTGCTGGCAAGGCTGTTGCTTCTAAAGAAACTGCTAAGCCTTGAATAACGTTTGTTCCATGTCCTGTTATAGATGATTTAGCTACACTTTGTACTGGACGAAATTTTGTTCCTGTATAAAATTCAGTAACCCAAATAATAAGACCGGTAATTAATAATCCTATAACACCACAAAAATAAAGATCTAATCCTGTAAATTCCATATTATTTGAAAAGTAAACTTCATTTAATCCAATTATTTTTGAAGTAACAGGATATAATATTGCTAAAGATAGAATTGCTGTTGCAATAAAACCTTTATACAAAGCACCCATAATATTTTTACTTGAACCTAACTTAACGAAGTATGTACCTATAATAGAAGTTATTATACATGAAGCTCCAATAGCCAAAGGATAAATCATCATATTAAAATCATTTACAAAAAATATTGATGATAAAACCATTGTAGCTACAATAGTTACAGCATATGTTTCGAATAAATCAGCAGCCATTCCGGCGCAGTCTCCAACATTATCACCGACGTTATCAGCTATAACAGCAGGATTTCTTGGATCATCTTCCGGAATACCAGCTTCAACTTTTCCAACTAAATCAGCACCAACATCAGCACCTTTCGTAAATATGCCTCCACCTAATCGTGCAAATATAGAAATTAATGAAGCTCCAAAACCAAGACCAACTAACGCATCAATTATAGTTCTGCTTTCAACATTGAGCTTTAACAAAATTAAATAATAAATTGCTATAGATAATAAAGCTAAACCAGCCACCAACATTCCAGTAACAGCACCAGATTTAAATCCTATATTTAAACCTTCACTTAAACCTTTTCTTGATGCTTCTGCTGTTCTTACGTTAGCCTGAACAGAAATTAACATACCAATATAACCAGCCGCTCCAGATAAAAAAGCACCTATAAAATATCCAAAACCTACCCAAGGTCCTAATACAAAAGTTACAATGATAAAAATAATAGCACCAACAATAGCGATAGTTTTATACTGCCTATTAAGATAAGCCCTAGCACCTTCTTGAATTGCTGAGGCTATTTCTCTCATTTTATTGTTACCACAGCTTGCTAACAATATTTGCTTACTTGTTACATAACCATATATTAAAGCAACAAAACCAACAGCTATAATGATGTAAAGAGTATTTAACATTTATAAAAATTATTAAAATTTAAAAAAACGAAAATTGCCAAAAAAAAAGATAAAAGGCAACAAGAATCTTCCCTATAAATAATTGTTAAAATGGCGTTTTTCATATACTTTATATATATTAATCAGTCAATGTTCTACTCTTTTTAGAAACCTTATCTAAAATAGCATTTAAATATTTTTTTTTTCCTTCATCTAAAAAAAAATCAGAAACTTTTAAATATTCTGTTATTACTACTTTAATAGGAGTTTTGTGCATAAACATAAACTCATAAATAGCAGCCATAATTAACAATTTTAATATAATTTCGGTTTTATTTACATTTATGTCGTCACTTAATTCTTTATTTATTACTTCCTCAATTAGTTCTTTTCTTTCTATAGTACCGTTAACCACATCTTTAATAAATTTTTTATATCTGTGATTTGGAAATGAGATTTCCGAAACATTATTTAAATAGTATGAATACAATTTTTGAACCACTATAATTCTAGGGTTTTCTTGCATTTTTTTTTTAATCATTAAGATATTATTTTTAAAACAGAAATTAAAGCTTTTGCAGCATCTCCACCTTTGTCACCTTTTTTATGGTTTGCTCTTTTATCAGCCTGTTTTTTATTTTCACATGTAAGTATTCCATTTGAAACAGGAACATTGTGTTTTGTACTTAAACTTAATATAGAATTAAAAACAGATTGACAAAGAAAATCAAAGTGAGATGTTTGCCCACGTATTACGCAACCTAGAACTATAAATCCATCATACATTTTTATTAACTTTGATAAGACTATTGGTATCTCAAATGTACCTGGAACATTTAAAATTTTATAATTTTTTATTTCATTTTGCTTTAAATAATTTTCAGCACCTGTAATTAGTTCCTTACTAATTTTAGGGTAGAAATTAGAAACTAAAATGCAAATTTTCTTATTCATTTAATTATTTCTTGTTTAGATATTTTAATTCCAAAACCATCTAATCCAATTACTTTCTTTTTGGATCTTGTTACTAATATCATTTTTTTTATATTAAGTGCTTTTATAATTTGTGCCCCAATACCATAATTTTTTATAATATTATCGTTACTTTTTATCTTGTTTTTTCTATTACCATAGGATTTTAAAGCTTCCGAAACAGATTTTAGATTTTTGTCTCTTACAAAAACTAAAACGCAATCTTTATATCTTCTAAAATGTTTAATTGTTTTGGTGAATAAGTTTGGCATTTTCTCACCTAATAAATAACTTTTTACTATATTAGATGATATCACTCTTACTCTTATTTTTTTATTTTTAATCTTTCCTTTTATCAATGCAAAGTGTTCAGAACCATCTAATGAACTTTCAAAAACTTTTATTAAATATTCTTCATTATTTATTTTTATTATAGATGTTTTTTTATGTTTAATTAATTTTTCTCTATTTAATCTATATGAAATTAAATCATTAATTTTACCAATTTTAAGTTTATGTTTTCGTGCAAAAGTAAATAGTTTCTTTCCTTTTGCCATTGTTCCATCATCATTCATAATTTCACATATAACAGCTGAACTTCCAGATTTAGATAACTTTGAAACATCAACTGATGCTTCCGTGTGACCTGCTCTAACAAGCACTCCCCCATTTCTTGCCACAATAGGAAAAACATGTCCTGGTGAAACAAATTCCTTTGGAGATACATTTTTTTTAATTGCAATTTTTATTGTTTGAGCTCGATCGTGAGCTGAAATTCCTGTGCTCACTTTCTTTTTTGCATCAATTGAGGCTGTGAAAGCTGTTTCGCTTCTAGAAATATTATTTGCTATCATTAAAGGTAAATTTAACTTATCGGCCTGTTTCTGACATAACGTCAAACATATTAAACCTCTGCCATGCTTAGCCATAAAATTTATGGACTTGGCATTTATTTTACTAGCTGGAATTATTAAGTCTCCTTCATTTTCCCTATTTTCATCATCAACTAATATAAACATTCTTCCACGCTTAGCTTCTTGAATAATTTTATTTATTTTAGAAAATTTCATTTTAAAAAATTATTTATATACTTACCTAGAACATCAAATTCAATATTAACCAAATCTCTTTTTTTTAAATGTACTAAATTAGTTAATTTTAAAGTATGAGGTATAATAGATATCTGAAAACAATCATTTAAAATTTTAGTTATAGTTAAAGACACTCCATTAATAGTAACCGAACCTTTTTCCATTAAAAACCTTTTATATTTACTTGATATGGTAAAACTTACCAACCACGATTTACCTAGTACATCAATTTTTTTAACTTTAGAAGTAGTATCGACATGCCCTTGAACAAAATGACCAGAGATTCTATCTCCATATTTTAACGATTTTTCCAAATTGATAACACTACCACTTTTTAAATTAATAAAATTTGTCCTTTTTAAAGTTTCCCTTGATAAGTAAAATTTTAACAGATTTTCAGAATTTTTTTCTAAGGTTAAACAGGCCCCAGAACAAGAAACTGAGGAGCCAATTTCATTTTTTGAGAATTTCATTTTAGATAAAACTTCTAATTTACAGTTATTTTTTTTTATAACTATATTTTTTATAATTCCAGTATTTTTTATAATTCCATTGAACATTATTTAATTTTATAAAATAAAAGTTTATCACCAAAAAGGTTTACATTTTCATGAATAAATTTTTTGTTTTTTAAGTAATTATTAATTTTAAATTTAAAATTTAATTTTCCATTTTTTCCGATTTTTTTAGATGAAATAAATATATATAAATCATCAATTAATTTATTTTTTAAAAAGTTTTCAGTAAGATTAAGTCCGCATTCTAGAAATACTCTAGAATAGCCCATAGATTTTACTTTTTTAATGATTTCCCTTAAATCAAAGTTGTGATTTATTAAATTCATTTTTACTAGTTTAATTTTATTTCTTTTAAGTATTTTAATTTTTTTCTTCTTTAATTTATTAAAAAAAATCAATGTTTTTATCTTTTTTGATGTTTTTATTATATTAGAAGAAAGTGAAATACTTAAATTTTTATCTAATATTATTCTATGAGGCGAAAAGTCTTTTAATCCTTCTATTCTACATGATAATGTTGAATTATCATCAGAAATAGTCTTATAGCTTGTTAAAATACAATCATGTTCACTTCTCATTATATGCACCCTTCTTCTTGAGTAATAATTTGTTATCCATAAATTTTTTTTATGTTTTAAAAAATAATCCTTAGAAAGTGCAATTTTACAAGTAACAAAAGGGAAATCATTCTTTTTAGATTTAATATAACTTCTGTAAAAATTATTTACATGATTAAGATTTAATCCCTTATGTACAATAATTTTATTTTTCTTAAATTTTATTTTACTTTTATCAAAAGATCTAAAGTCAGGATCTTTCAAAGAAAAAAAAACTTTTTTAAATTTACGCTTTACTATCAAATTTACACAAGGAGGTGTTTTTCCATAATTTGAGCATGGTTCCAATGTTGAATATAAAGTCGAACCTTTTACTTTCGATTTACAATTTTTTATAGCATTATGTTCAGCGTGTGGAGTTCCGTTAATTCCTGTAGATGAAGCGCTTATTAAAACTCCATCTTTTACTATAACGCAACCAACTGACGGATTTTTTTTAGTATTACCTAAAGTTTTGCTCGCATGTACTAATGCAAGCTCCATATAATGATTATTTTCTCGATTATTATTCTTTCTTATAAACATTCAAGTTGCCAATAAATTGTTCAAAATCCTTTGCTTCCTTAAAATTCCTATACACTGAAGCAAAACGAACATAGGCTACTTGATCAAGATTAGCGAGTCCATCCATAATGAACTTACCTATTGTAGAAGTAGGAATTTCATTTTCACCAAGTCCTTCAAGATTTCTAACAATTTTTGAAATGAATTTATCTATAGCATCACTATCAATAGGTCTTTTTCTTAGGGATATATTGATAGATTTAGTAATTTTATCTCTGTCAAAGGGTTCTTTACGCCCATTATTTTTTACTACTGTCAATTCTCTGAACTGTACACGTTCAAATGTTGTGAAACGCTCCTTTCTTTCACAACCACAAACTCTTCTTCTTCTTATTGCTGCTCCATCTTCGGTTGGTCTTGAGTCAACTACGGAAGTATCTTTTTCTCTACAAAAAGGACAAAGCATAATTTAATTCCTATTTAAGTGGTTATAAATTGGAAAATTTGAACAAAGTTTTATAACTTCTTCTCTAACTTCTTTTTCAATTTTACTATTATCTATATTGTTGTTTGATAAGCCTTTAATAACTTTTGTTATTAACTCACCAACTTTTTTAAATTCATTTAGACCAAAACCTCTTGTTGTAGCAGCTTGCGATCCCAATCTTATACCAGAAGTTATTGTAGGTTTAGCAGTATCAAAAGGAATGCCATTTTTATTGCAAGTAATATTAGCTTTACATAAACTTGTTTCTGCGTCTTTGCCAGTAACATTAAATGGTCTTAAATCTACTAACATCAAATGAGTGTCTGTGCCGCCTGAGAAAATTTTAAATCCATTATTTTTTAATGTTTCGGACAGAATTTTTGCATTTGCCAGAACTGATTTTATATAATCTTTAAAACTAGGTTGTAGTGCTTCTTGAAACGCAACAGCTTTTGCTGCAATTACATGCATTAAGGGTCCGCCTTGATAACCAGGAAAAACTGCAGAATTAATTTTTTTTATTAAATCTTCTCTATTAGTTAATATTATACCTCCTCTTCCTCCTCTTAAAACTTTATGTGTAGTTGAAGTAACTACATCAGCATATTGTATTGGATTTGGATATCCTTTACCTGCTACTAAACCAGAAAAATGTGCCATGTCTACCATTAAATATGCATTAACTTTTTCAGATATTTCTTTAAATTTTTTAAAGTCAATTACTCTGGAATAAGCACTACCTCCAGCTATTATTAATTTTGGTTTATTTTGTTGCGCTAATGATTCAACTTGATTGTAATCTATAAGACCAGATTCCTTATCAACGTCATAATGAAATGATTTTAACCATTTTCCAGATAGAGCAACTTTAGCTCCATGTGTTAAATGTCCACCTGAATTTAAACTCATACCAAGTATAGGGTCACCAGGATTTAAAAGCGCAAGATATACTGCGCCATTGGCTTGTGCACCAGAATGAGGTTGAACATTTGCATATTTGCAATTAAATAATTTTTTTACTCTCTCTAACGCAAGTTCTTCAGCTTTATCAACAAACTCACAACCACCATAATATCTTTTTGATGGATATCCTTCTGCATATTTATTTGTCATAACAGAACCTTGTGCATCAAGCACAGCTTTTGAAACAATATTTTCGGAAGCTATTAGTTCTATATGCTGTTGCTGTCTTTCTAATTCTTGTTTGATAGAATTAAATAAATCTGGATCAGTTGTAGATAAATCGCTATCAAAAAAATTTTGATAATTGTCAGATATATATTTATTAAGTTTGTTCATACAAATTAAATTTTTTTTACTCTTTTTTTATGTCTACCACCTTCAAAATTAGTTTTCATAAATGTAGTAACACATTTTAAAACAACATTCTTTTTAGTCAATCTTGCACCAATGGCCATAACATTAGCGTTATTATGCTGTCTGCTTAATTTTGTAGATTTTACATTATAACAAAGAGCTGCCCTTATATTCTTATGTTTGTTAGCTGTCATATCCATTCCAATCCCAGAACCACATACAAGAATACCAAATTCTTTTTTATCATTTTTTATTTTTTTTGATAATAAATGCGCGTAATCTGGATAATCAACCGATTTAGAATTTTGTGTTCCTAGATCCAAAACTTTTTTCCTTTTTTTTAATAAAAATTTTTTAATATATTCTTTAAGTTTAAAACCAGCATGATCTGATGCAATGATGACTTTATTTATTTCCATAATAATATGTCTTGGCACTGATAATGCTTAAATTTTAACTACATATATATAGTATATTAATTTACACCACAATATTTTGAT
>CEUZ01176861.1_pt1 | contig 12890 bp, 12 predicted proteins | sample 361511 | NCBI WGS metagenome assembly CEUZ01 (sample SAMEA2622822, study PRJEB7988) | marine metagenome | biome: marine biome (ENVO:00000447); feature: surface water layer (ENVO:00002042); material: "saline water (ENVO:00002010), including plankton (ENVO:xxxxxxxx)" | depth 5 m
ATTAAATCATTAGGGTCTCTAGGTTTCATTAAATCTAATGCCTTACTGAAATTAGACTTAAGAAAATTTATGGAATTTTTTGCTCCTACAATATTAGCGAATTTAATCAAGCTAGTTATTTTAAGTGGCCCAGTAATTCCTACATGAACTGGTATTGTCTGTTTAGAAATATAGTCTACGATTAGCTGAGGATCTAATAACCATTGAGTTACAATATAGTCAGCGTAAGGCTTTTTATCTTTCATAGCTTTTTCTAATTTTGAATCGGATATATCAGGACTCCCCTCTGGATGTCCAGCAATTCCTATCTTCATGTTCTCAAAATACCCTGTCTCTAAAAGTTGTATGGAGCTATCATACTTGCCAACAGGCTCTCTACTTCCGCCAATAACTAATGCCTGCTTTACACCCTCATTTTTACATCTTGAAACAAAGTCCTTAAGTTGCGAGTCGTTCTCTATAGATCTAGCAGGAAAATGAGGTATTGGATTAAATCCTTTTTTAACTAAATTTGCTGCTTGTTTTGAGGTCTCTTTATAGTCTCCCCCAGGTAGCATTGTAACATAAACATCACTTAATGCTGGTAATGTATCTAGATCCGTACTTGGGCTTATTTCCAAAGAAAATTTCATTATGGAATATTTATTTATTTTAGAATTTCTGTCTATAAAAATCGGATTTTAATACCTAATAGTCGCTATCTTTTTAAGCCTCTATGTTTCTGAATTCTACGCCCATACTCCTGAGCAACTCTATCAAAAATAATTGCTAGGGCTACAATTGCTAGTCCATTAAATAACCCCAGGGCTAGATATTGATTTAAAACTGCTCTTAAAATTGGCACCCCTAAACCTTTTACACCTATCATTGAAGCAATTACAACCATAGCTAATGCCATCATAATTGTTTGGTTTACCCCAGCAAAAACAGTTGGTAACGCCAGAGGAATTTGAACAGTTCTTAATTTTTGAATTTTAGTGGCACCAAACGCTTCGCTTGCTTCAATCGTTTCTTTATCCACTTCTCTTATGCCTAAATTAGTCAATCTAATGATTGGCGGCACAGCATAAATACAAATAGCAATAAGCCCAGGAACTTTTCCAATGCCTAGTAACATTAAAATTGGTATCAGATAAACAAAACTAGGTATTGTTTGCATCATATCTAATACAGGTAAAATAGTTCTTTCTGTTCTGTCGGAACGAGCCATCAAAACCCCAACGGGTATACCCACAGTCATACATATGATTACACAAACTGTAATTATTGCGACTGTAGCCATGCAATCTTTCCACATACCAAAGTAACCAATTAAAAAAAATGATACGGCCGCTCCTATTACAAGTTTCCAATTTCTTGAACCAATCCAAGCTAAACCACAAATTATAATAATAATGATTGGCCAAGGAGAATTTATCAATAATTTTTCTAATCTGACCAAAAAAAATAATAATGGATCAAAAAAAGCTTCTATTCCATCACCATACGCTCTTGAAAAATCTCTAAATGCAAAATCAATGGATTTTCTGAGTTCAGCAAGAGCTGAACGTTCCATTACAGGAAATTTCGTAAAAAGTTCCATTTAAATCCTAAAAAATTAACGAGCCTATTAAATAATAGGCTCGTTAAAAAATTGTATTTTTATAGTCCTGCTTTGATTTTTTTCTTAGCAGCAGAGGATACCCATTTTCCCCAAACAGCTTCATGTTTTTTTAAAAACTCTATAGCTGCATCAGAACCTTTCGCCTGATTATCTGCCATGTATACAAGCATTCCATTCATTATCTCACCTGGATAAGTACGTTTCTCAACATATTTAACCACGTCTTTGCCACCTTTATCTACAAAGCCTTTTGTGATTATTGAATTGACTTCAGATTTTGTCCAAGCAGTTTTTTTAGGACTTGCACATTCACCAGCTGGCTTCATAATACAGTTGTCCCAATTATCTCTTCCCGCAAATTTAACTCCAAAATCTACTGGTATCAAACCATATTTTCCAACCATTGATGTTGGGTTCCAATAATATCCAAACCATGGTTTACCTGAGTCAGATGCTTTAGATATTGTTCCATCTAAACCAGCAGCTGAACCTGGATCAATTAACTTCCATCCTTTTTTTTCCATTTCAAAAGCCACAAATAAATTTGCGTTTGCTAGTTGGCATCCCCATCCTGCAGGGCATCCAACAAACGCTCCTTTAGAAGGATCTTCTTTATCTGGGAACCACTCTGGATGCTCAAGAATTTCTAGAGCTGTCATACCCTTTATTTGAGGGTATTTTTTTAAAGTGCCCGGAGTAATCCACCATCCTTCTCCAAGACCAGTAATTGGTTCTTTGTTTGCTTGAAACAACTTACCTTCATCTACTGCTTTTAATAAAGGTGTATAAACTGCATTTGCCCATTGCTCTGGGTTCATGTCAGGCTGACCTTTATCGTTCATAGAAGTAAAAGTAGGCATAGTAGATCCTGGTATAAGTTCTACCTCACATCCATAACCTTTTTCTAGAATGACTTTATCTACGTTAGCCATTAGTTCAGCAGATGCCCAATTTTGCTCTGCTATTACTAGTTTTCCGCATCCTGCATTAGCAATACCACTAAATGATGATAGACCTAAAATAACAAGAGCAGAAAATATTATATTTTTTATTTTCATTTTTTCCCCTTAATTAATTAAAGTCCTATCTGACCACAATGTGAAAAAAAAAGCAAACAAGTTTCAACTTTAAGTTGTGGTAAAATTAACTTTAATAACAAAAAAATTAGTTATAAGTTTTTATTAATGACTTGCGTCAACAATAAACTTAAATCTATTAAAAAATTTATTGTTTTAGGGTATTCTTTTTTCAACGACCTATACCTAAACAGGTTCCACTATAGATTACACTCAAATTATTTCCAGAAAATCTGATTAATAAAGTTTTTAATTCAAAAAATTAATTAGGAGGAAAATATGAAAAAGAATTTAATTACCAGACTAAATGAGGGCCCAGTTTTATTTGCAGAAGGATATTTATTTGCAATGGAAAGAAGAGGATATTTATCGGCAGGTGCATTTGTACCAGAGGTGGTTTTAGAACATCCAGAAGTGGTTTCTCAATTACACAGAGAATTTATTAGAGCAGGTTCTGACATCGTCCAAGCTTTTACATACTACGGTCACAGAGAAAAGCTTAGACTTATTGGCAAAGAAAATTTGCTAGAACCACTTCAAAAAAACGCTCTTCAAATTGCAAAAGATGCAAGAGACGAATTTAAAGATCTAGATCTATTAGTTTGTGGCGATGTTGCAAATACAAATATTTATAATCCAGATGATAAAAAAAGTCATTTTGAGTGTCAGAAAATGTATGAGGAGCAAGTTGGTTGGGCAAAAGAAGCTGGAGTAGATTTTATTGTAGCTGAAACAATAAATTGGACTGAAGAAATGAAAATTGCGTTAAAAGCGATTAAAGATGAGGGAATGATAGCAGTGACAAACTTTTCTATTAAAAAAGGTGACAAAACTAGAGAAGGTCATACTCCTGGTGACGCATGTAAAATTATGGAAGATCTAGGCGCAGATGTTGTCGGTCTAAATTGTTACAGAGGACCTAAAATGACAATGAAACTTTTACCAGAAATAAGAAAAAAAGTTTCCTGTCACGTTGCAGCATTACCGGTCCCATACAGGACTACAGAAGAACAACCCGGTTTTTTAAATCAAAAAGATCCAGGATGTGATTGTATTCCGGGTGGCAATGCTTTCCCTGTAGCTTTAGATAATTTATATTGCAATAGATTTGAAATGGCTGAATTTGCAAAAGATTGTTTGAAACAAAATATCAATTTAATTGGAATTTGTTGTGGTGCAGAACCTCACCATGTTAGAGAGATGTCAGTTGCCCTTGGTAGAAAACCAATAGCTTACAAATATTATCCCGACATGAGTAGACACTGGCTTCATGGTAAAGATAAATCATTCTTAGAATTAAATACTAAAATGAAAGATAATTATTAATGGAAAAAAATGCCAAAGTAGTAATTATTGGTGGCGGAGTGGTTGGGTGTTCTATTCTTTATCATCTGTCTAAATTTGGATTAAAGGAATGTATTTTACTTGAGAGAAACGAATTAACATCTGGATCATCATGGCATGCAGCTGGGAATGTTCATGTTATTTCATCAGACCCAAATATCTCAAGAATGATGGCTTATACAATTGGTCTATATAAAGAGATTGAAAAGGAGTCTGGGCATTCAGTGGGTTTTAAACCTAGTGGAGGTTTTTATTTGGCTTCAAACGATGTTTGGGCGGAATACTTAAAAAGAGAAAGATCGAAAGCTAGGTACATGGGATTAGATCAAGAATTTATTTCTCTTGAAGAGGTTAAAAAAAAGAATCCTCTTATTGATCCTTCAAGATACTTATTGGCATTGTGGGATCCAATTGATGGAGAAGTTGATCCTTCGGGAGTTACATACGCTTTTGCCAAAGCTGCAAAAGTTTATGGTGGAAAATATTATACTCATACAGTTGTTAAAGATACTAAACAAAAAGAAGATGGATCATGGGATGTAGTAACAGACAAAGGGAATATCAATGCAGAAATTGTTATAAATGCTGGTGGCCTATGGGCAAGAGAAGTTGGAAAGTTGGCAGGACTTAACTTGCCTGTTCAGCCTATGGAACATCACTATTTAATCACAGAGAGCATACCTGAAATTGAAGCAATGGGTGACCAACGACTTCCAATAGGTACGGATTTTGAGGGAAATATTTATTTTAGACAAGAGGGTAAAGGAATGTTGTTAGGCACATATGAACAAAAATCTACACCATGGAAAGTGGAAGGCACGCCAATGAATTTTGGTCATGAACTTTTAGAACCAAAGCTTGACAATATTCAAGACAGACTAGCAATTGGATTTGAAAGAATGCCAGCTTTAGAAAAAGCTGGGATTAAGAATATAGTTAATGGCCCATTTACTTTTGGACCAGATGGAAGTCCTTTGATTGGTCCAGTTCCCGGTATGAAAAATTACTGGGTAGCAGTGGGTGTTATGGCAGGTTTTTGCCAGGGCGGAGGAGTTGGAAAATGTCTAGCTGAATGGATTATAGAAGGGGAACCATCAATAGATGTTTGGGCAATGGATATTGCAAGATTTGGAGATTATGCATCTCCACAATACGGAACAATTAAGTCATCTGAAAATTATGAAAGAAGATTTATAATGACATTTCCTAATGAGACCTTACCTAAAGGTAGAAAACAAAAAACTACAGCCTTATATGATAGATTTATAAACAAAGGTGCAGTCATGGGAGATACGTTCGGCTTAGAAAGTGTTCTGTGGTTTGCAAAAAATAAAGAAGATGCATTTGAAGAACCAACTATTAAAAGATCTAGGTCACACAATTATGTTTCAAAAGAAGTCATTAATGTAAGAGAAAATGTTGGATTAATTGAGGTTGCTAATTTTTCAAAACATGAATTTAAAGGACCAGATGCTAAAAAATTTTTAGATTATATAATGGCAGGAAAATTACCAAAACCTGGAAGAATTTCTTTAAGTCCTATGCTAACAAAAAAGGGAAAACTTTATGGAGATTTAACCATTGCATGTATTGATGAAAATGAATTTATGATTTTTGGGTCTGGAGCTGCACAAGAAATGCACAGAAGGTGGTTTGAGAGTCATATCAAAAAATTTGATGTGACATATAAAAATCGTTCTGATGAATTCCATGGATTAAGCATTGCTGGTCCCAGATCTAGAGATTTACTTCAAAAGGTCATTAGAGAGGATATATCAAATAATAAATTTAAATTTAGAGATTCTAAAAAAATATATGTTGCGGGAGTACCTGCAATTGTTAATAGACTCTCATTTACTGGCGAATTAGGATTTGAAATTTACGTAGCCCCACATTATCAATTAAAGTTATACGAAGAGTTAATTAATGCAGGTAAAGAATTTAATATTAAACCATTTGGAACTAGAGCTTTGATGTCAATGAGGCTTGAAAAAAACTGGGGAGCATGGACTTTAGATTATAGACCAGATTTTACTGCAAAAGAGACTGGTTTAGATTTTTTTATTAATTGGGATAAAGATTTTATTGGTAAAGAGTTAGCAAAAAAAGATGACAGCAAAAATAAGCTTGTACCTCTTGTTGTAGAAACAAATGATATTGATGTTACTTATAACGAGGCAGTATTGAAAGGCGATCAAAGCATCGGATATGTTACGTCAGGAGGCTTTGCTCACTTTGTAAATAAAAGTGTTGCATTAACTTATTTAGACACAAATCAATTGAATTCTGGAAAAGATATTCAAGTAGAAATAAACGGTGACTTATTCAATTGTTCAATTATCAAGGAACCACTTTATGATCCAAGTGGACAAAAAATGAGGAGCTGATGTCTCAAAAAGATGTAGGAAATAAAGTCCCAATTTACAAATTAAAAAAAACAGATGAAGTAATGAAATATTATGATGAATGGGGCGAGGGAAATAAGTATGACAAAGATATGGATGAATGGAACTATACAGGTCCCAAAGAGACAACAGAAGTTTTTATAAAATACGAAAAGAATAAAAATGCAAAAATTTATGACGCAGGTTGTGGAACCGGCCTTGTTGGTGTTGAACTGAAAAAATATGGATTTTCAGATTTTCACGGCGCTGATTTATCACAAAAACTTTTAGATTTGGTACCAAAAAACCTTTATCAAAAATTAGACAAGGTAGATTTGAATAAACCTATTTCAGTTCAAGATAACTCATTTGATGCTGTAATGTGTGTTGGTACATTTACTTTTGGTCATGTAAGGCCGCCAGCACTGGATGAATTTATAAGAATTACAAAAAAAAAGGGATTAATTTGTTTTACTATAAATGAGGGTATTTATGAAGAATACGGATTTGACAAGAAAATAGATGAATTAAAAGCACAAAACAAATGGAAAGAAGTCGAATTTTTTAAATCAGATTATATAGCTAGTAAAGATGTAAATGCTTGGCTTGGTTTATACGAAGTGGTAAAATAAATTATGTCGGATATTTACAATATTATAGATAAAAAAAAACTAGATGTTGTTAACAAACCCATTCATGAGGCTCATGGCTTGCCCAATGAATGCTATACTAGCAAAGAATACACTTTAATTGAGAGAAAAAAGTTATTTGAAGATAAATGGATTGTTATTGGCGTAGCAAGTTCATTACCTAACATAGGTGATGCGAAGCCAATTGATCTTTTAGGAATTCCTATTTTATTAGTTAGAACAAAAAAAAATGAAATTAAAGTTTTCCATAACATATGTAGCCATAGAGGCCTTAAATTAGTTAACAAACCAGGTAAAATTAAAAATTTGATAAGATGTCCTTACCACTCATGGTCATACGATTTAGATGGTAAATTAATGGCCACTCCTCATATAGGAGGCATGAATATTCATACTACCCCAAAATTTCAAAAGTCTGATAGCAACTTAAAAGAAATTAGATCATTTATTTGGTTAGATTTAATAATGATAAATATTAATAATAACGAAATTTCTTTTGAAGAATATATAAAACCTTTAAGTGATAGATGGGAAAAATTTTGGCCTATTAAAGATAGAGAATTAATTAATCACTCTAATGATTATGGTTATTTCAAATTAAATGCAAAATGTAATTGGAAATTTGCAATTGAAAATTATTGTGAGAGTTATCATTTGCCATGGGTACACCCAGGATTAAACTCATATTCAAAACTTGAAGATCACTACCACATTCAAGGACTCCCTAATCGATTTGCAGGTCAAGGAACTGTTGTTTACAATCCAAGATTTGAAAACGATGAAAGGTTTCCGTGCTTTCCTAACTGGCCAAAAAATAAAGAGAATATTGCTGAGTATGTAGCATTATTTCCAAATGTAATGCTTGGTATACATAAAGATCATTATTATGCGTATTGGTTAGAACCAATAAATCACGAGTTTACCTTGGAACATATGGAAATATATTATGTTGGAGACGAAGCTGCAAACTCTAATAAGTTTAAATCTTTAAGAGAACAAAATCATAAACAATGGCAAGACATACAAAAAGAAGATGTTGATATAATACAAGGAATGCAAATTGGTAGAAATTCACCTGTTTACAATGGTGGAAACTTTTCACCAGTTATGGATAATCCAACTCACCATTTTCATAAATGGGTTGCAACAAATTTAATATAAATGAAATTTAAAAGAAAAATAGCTCCAAATACAAAATTTTCATCAAAATTTATCACCAAAAAGAGATTAAGAGAGGACGAGATAAATTTTGATAGATTGAGATCTTACAGGCTCGATCGAGTTAAAAAAGAACTAGAAAAAAATAATTTAGAAGCTTGTATTTTATTTGATCCTGTAAACGTAAGGTATGCTTTAGACACAGTAAACATGAGTGTTTATAATATGCATAATTTAACAAGGTACTGTTTTGTTCCTGTGAATGGACCAACAATTTTATATGAATATTTTAACTGTGAAATTTTGTCAAAACATTTAAACTTAATCGATGAAATTAGACCAGCAATTACTTGGGATTATTTTAGTAATGGAGATCAAGCAAGCTCTCAATTAAAAAAATGGATCGGTGAAATTAAAGATTTATCAAAAAATTATTTCAAAAATAAAAAAATTGCAATTGATGTTATCAATGGACCAGCAGTTTCTGCATTAAATCAAGAGGGTATTGAGGTTGTTGATGCAAAATTAATTTTGGAGCAGGCAAGGGTAATTAAATCTGCAGAAGAATTGAAATGTATGAAAGCAGCTATAGAGGTTGCTGAAATAGGTGTCACTAAAATGCGTGAAGAACTAAAAGCGGGAATGACCGAGGATGAGTTATGGTCAATTCTTCATAAAACAAATATTGAACATGGTGGAGAGTGGATTGAATGTAGAATACTTTCCTCTGGTGAAAGAACAAATCCTTGGATGCAAGAAAGCAGTAATAAAATTATTCAACAAGGCGAAATAGTTGCTTTTGATACAGATATGGTTGGTCCCTATGGTTATTGTGCAGATATTTCAAGATCATATGTGGTTGGTAATAAGTTTAATGACAATCAAAAAAAACTTTATTCAATGGCAATGGAGCAAATTGATCATAATTCTAGATTAATTAAACCTGGAATGTCTTTTAAAGAATTTATAGCAAAGTCTTGGGAATTGCCTCAAGAATATTATGGAAATAGATATTCGTGTATGGTCCATGGCATTGGTCTTTGTGATGAATGGCCTCAAATTAGATACCCAACAGATGGCGGTGAAGAAGGGGGATTATTTGAAAAAAATATGACAATAACTGTTGAAAGTTATATTGGCAAAGTTGGTGGTAAAGAAGGTATTAAGTTAGAGCAACAATATTTAATTGGACAAAATGGTCTAGAGTTAATGTCTCATCATCCTTTAGAGAAAATTTAATGAAAATAATTTTAATTATGGGTCTACCCGGTGCAGGAAAAACAACTCTTGCAGATGAATTAGCCCCATTGATTAACGCAGAAAGATTAAATGCAGATCAAGTGAGAAAGGCAGCAAATGATTGGGATTTCTCTCCAGAGGGAAGAAAAAGACAAGCGAAAAGAATGGCAGACTTAGCATCAAAATTAAAAGGTGAGAAAAAATATGTGGTTGCGGATTTTATTTGCCCAACTCCTGAGGCCAGAAGTTTATTTCCGGCAGACTATGTTATTTGGGTTGATACAATTAAAGCAGGAAGATTTGAGGACACAAATCAAATGTTTGTAAAACCTGAAAAATTTGATTTTCATGTAACAACACAAGATGCTAAGAATTGGGTACCAAAAATATTAAAGGATTTAAAAAAATGACATATAAATGGGATAATAAAAAACCCACTGCTCAAATGCTTGGAAGATGGCAACCCTTTCATGATGGTCACTATACTTTATTTAAAGAGATTTTAAAAAAAACTGGACAAGTTTGTATTCAAATAAGAGATGTGCAGGGCGTTGATGACAACCCTTTTGATTTTGAAACTGTTAAAAAAAAAATTGAGGAAAGATTAAATCCAGAATTTGAGGGAAGATTTAAAATTATGTTAGTACCAAACATAACAAATATTTGCTACGGTAGAGGAGTTGGATATAAAATTGAGGAAATTATTCTATCTGAGGAAATACAAAAAATTTCTGCAACAAAAATTCGAGCAAAGATGAGAGAGGATGGTGATTTAAAATGAATGAAAGACTTAAATCTATTGTAGATTTAAAAAAGTATCCTATTCATGAATTAAAATCATCGAAAATTAAAGAATTAGTTCAAAGATGCAGAAAAGAATTAGATCAATTTAGCTGTTCAACAATACCAAATTTCATATTGCCAAAATCATTGAAGATAATGAATTTAGAATTAGAAAAACAAATCAAAGAAGTTTACATGTCAAAAGAAAAAACCAATCCTTATTTGTATTCTAAAGATGATCCAAATTTGCCAAAAGACCACCCTAAAAGAATCTTTATGGAAAGGTTTAATGGATATCTAAATTCTAATTGTTTTTCAAAAGATTCTGAAATGAAATTTTTATATGAAACTGAAGAACTATTGAGGTTTGTTTCTTTATGTTTGGGAGTTTCGCCAATTTATAGGTGGGCAGATCCTTTGGCTTGTCATGCATACAATGTAATGGAGCCAAATGGTATTTTGCCTTGGCATTTCGATAGTTGTGAATTCACACTAAGTTTAATGATACAAAAACCAGAAAAGGGAGGAATATTTGAATACTGCCCAAACATCAGAAAACCTGGGGACGAAAACTTTGACGAGGTGAGGAAGGTTTTAAACGGAGATAAATCCCGAGTTAGGCAGCTAAAATTAGAGCCAGGAGATCTTCAGATATTTAAAGGAAGATTTACTCTTCATAGGGTAACGAGGGTAGAAGGTAAAAAACCAAGATACATGTGTATTCCAGCTTATGTTCTTGATCCATGGAGAGTTAATACTCCTGAACATTCAAAAGCAATTTATGGGAAAGTTTTACCAATTCACTTAGAGAGAAATGTAGCTCGATCAGATGGTTTGGCAGATTAAATGATTAAAAAGATAGCCGTCATTGGAACTGGTGTAATAGGTTCAGGATGGATTATAAGGTTTCTTGCACATGATAAAAAAGTAATTGCGTATGACAGAGATATTAAATTAAAAAAAAAAGTAATAATTGAAATCAAACGCACCTGGCCTTTTGTAAAAAGACTATTCAACAAAAAAAAAATCAATCTCAAAAACTTTAGTTTTGTTACTTCACTGAAGGAGGCTTTAGAAGATGCTGATTTTATTCAGGAATGTGCGCCAGAAAATTATAAACTTAAAACAAAATTAATGGAATCTATAGGAAAATATTCAAAATTAAATACAATAATTTCCTCAAGTTCCTCGGGTTTGCTCCCATCTAAAATTTATAAAAAATGCAAAAACCCATCTCGAACAATTATAGCTCATCCATTTAATCCAGTTTACATGTTACCAGGTGTAGAGATAATTCCAGGAAAAAAAACCAATAGCAGAGTTATCAAAAAAGCTAATAATTTTTATAAATCGATCTCGATGAATCCAATTCTTTTAAAAAAAGAACTACCAGGTTATTTATCAGATCGACTTCAGGAAGCTTTATGGAGAGAAGCATTACATATAGTCAATGATGGATACGCATCTACTAAAGATTTAGATAGAGCAATTGAAGATGGTCCAGGGATGAGATGGTCTTTGATGGGAACTTTTCTAACATTTCACTTGGCCGGTGGTAAAGCAGGCATGAAACACATGTTAGAACAATTTGGACCTGCTTTAAAACTTCCCTGGACAAAATTAAAAGCCCCAATACTCTCAAAAAAACTCTCATCGAGAGTTATTTCTGGAACTAAAAAACAGGCAAATGGAAAATCAGTAGAAACATTATCAAAGATAAGAGATGAATATTTAGTCAACTTAATGAAATTAAGAAAAAAATATGAAGACAAAATAAGAAAACGATAGTAAAAAATATGATGAGTGTTTTAGTCAAAAATTTAGGTAATGGAATAAAAAATATAATAATTAATGATCCAAAAACATATAACTCGCTTTCTTTTAAAACTTTGAATCATTTATTAATTACTTTTAAAAAACTTGATAAAGATAATTCAACAAAAATAATTATTTTAGAGGGTGCTGGAAAAGGTTTTAGTGCTGGCCACAATTTAAAAGAAGTAAGAAGTTTAAAAAAAAGATCAAAGTATTTAAAGTTATTTAATCTTTGTTCAAAATTAATGCTTCAAATAGTGGAGGGCAGAAAACCTGTCATAGCAAAGGTTCATGGCTCCGCCTACGCTGCGGGCTGTCAGTTGGTTGCAAGTTGTGATTTGGCCTATGGCACAAATGACTCAATGTTTGCTACACCAGGAGTGAATATTGGATTATTTTGTAGCACTCCAATGGTTGCTGTAAGTAGAAAAGTTCAAAGAAAAAGAATGATGAAAATGCTTTTAACAGGAGAACCCATAGATGCCAAATATGCAAAAGAAATTGGACTAATCAACGATTTTTTTTCTAAAACTAGACTGAATAAAGAAGTCCTTAAGATTGCAAAATCTATTGCCTCAAAATCTAATATTACAATAAAGATCGGTAAACAAGCTTTCTATAAACAATTAGAAATGCCACTGAGACAAGCATATACATATACAAGTAAAATGATGACTTTAAATATGATGGCAAATGATGCAAAAGAAGGAATATCTGCTTTTTTAGAAAAAAGAAAACCAAAGTGGAAAAACAAATGATTGATAAAGAGATTAAAGAAATTTTAAAGAATTCAAAGACAATAGCTATGGTAGGTGTAAGTTCTGAAAAAAAAAATGAC
>CEUZ01065716.1_pt1 | contig 12878 bp, 12 predicted proteins | sample 361511 | NCBI WGS metagenome assembly CEUZ01 (sample SAMEA2622822, study PRJEB7988) | marine metagenome | biome: marine biome (ENVO:00000447); feature: surface water layer (ENVO:00002042); material: "saline water (ENVO:00002010), including plankton (ENVO:xxxxxxxx)" | depth 5 m
CGTGCACGCCTAGCGTAAACCCCAAACTGGTGTTAGTGATGTCGTTCACTATTTGATTTCTCTCCGACGCTTTATTTCATAGATCGTTATAGCCGCTGCGTTGGAAACATTCAGTGATGCGATCTGGCCGGATTGGGGAATCGCCACGAGTTGGTCGCATCGTTGCTTAATTAGGTGCGATATTCCTTCTCCTTCAGCACCAAGAACGACTGCTAACGGTTCGGTCGCTACTCGCATGTCATAGATAGAACTTTCGGCGCTTTCATCGAGACCTATGATCCACAAACCCTTGTCCGACATTTCTTTGATAGCCGCGGGAAGCCCGGCGACTAGAGCTATGGGTAAGTGTTCAACAGCGCCCGCTGCGGCTTTCACCGCCGCTGGCGTAAGGCGAGCCGCCCTATGGCGTGGCAGGACGACGCCCGTAACTCCAGCAACCTCTGCAGTTCTGAGGACCGCTCCTAGGTTTCGTGGGTCGGTGATGCCGTCCAGGACGACAACCATCGGCAGCTTTTTCGGATTTTCTGAAACAAGAGTCTCGAGCACGACCGAGCGAATCGGCTCCGCTTGGGCGATTACACCTTGATGCGAGTCAGTTAACGCGTAGTCGTCAAGCTTTCTTCGGCTCAGCTGTCTAAGCGGAACTCGTCGTTCTTCACAAAGGTCTGCTATTTCGGCTAAGACGGCCATGTCGTGTACGTCCTCACTGATGAGAACTTGTTGTGTTCGTCGAGTACCTGCACGCAACAATTCACGCACCGCTTGCCGTCCTTCGATGTGATCGCCCCCTAGGCCGTCTCGCTTGGGCGTGGCTTTACCTGAGCCGCCCTGGTTTCTATTTCCCTGAGTTCTGCGTCTCGGATTTCCCGACCCTGCGGAGGATTTTGAACTCCCCTGTCCCCGAGCTCCGGAATTTGAGCGCCCTCTTGTGCTTTTTGTCCGATTCTGAGGCCTATTCACTTTTGCTCCAGTAAGGCAACCGCTAGAGCGACAACACCTTCGCCTCGTCCCAAAGCACCTATACCTTCGGTCCGTTTCCCACAAACCGTGATTGGACCCTCAGCTGCATTCGAAAGGCCTGCTTCTATTTGCTTCTTGAATGGTGCTATTTGCGGCGTGTCGGTGATGACCGTGCAGTCCGCATTTACGAGTACCCATCCGGCGTTACTGATCATCTCCGCTGCTTCTCGCAAAAGTTGAAGGCTATTTGCACCGTCAAGTTCGTCAGAAGTATCAGGGAAGATCTGACCTATGTCACCAAGACCCGCTGCGCTGAGCATCGCATCCATGATTGCGTGAGTGACGACGTCACCATCGCTGTGGCCATCGAGACCGCGCTCGTCGGTGAAAACGATCCCACCTATGACAAGGGGTCGGTCGTCTTCGGCCCACCCGTGGGCATCGTATCCCTGACCAATCCGCATCATTCGTTCAATCCCATCAACTCCGCAGCAATTACAAGATCGCTTGGTTCGGTAATTTTGATCGCCCTTACGTCACCGGGGACCACTTCAACAGTGCCACTAATTGCTTCGATTAACGCTGCATCGTCAGTGGCTTCCCGAGTGTCTGCGTGCGCTGCTTCCAACATCTGCCGATTAAATGCCTGTGGAGTTTGAATGGCCATGATTGTGTCCCTGTCCAACGTGGATTTGACTTCTTTACCTTTAGGTCCGTCCTGTACTTGTTTCAGGGTGTCCGATACAGCCAAGCCAGGCACGGCCGCATCTGCACCAGCTTCGACAGCGTGAATTACAGACCTAAAGAGATTTGCCGGTGCTCCAGGTCTAGCCGCATCATGAATAACAACAACCGTCGCTGCATCAGGCAAAGCTTTAAGGCCGTTACGCACCGATTCCCCTCGACTATTGCCACCGGTCACAACAAGATCGGCGTCGAGGTTCGCTATATCTTCGAGATTTTCAGGGTTGATAACGAGAATCACCCCATGGCTAGACGCCCGTGCTGCTTCGACGCTCCACTCAACAACACGCTGATGTCCCAGCATCGTCAGCTGCTTGTTTCCTCCGAACCGAGAACCCAATCCGGCAGCCAAAACGATCGACCATGTGATTTCCACAGCAACACTCTGGCACTATTGAACGCCATTTCGAAACAAGTGACAGGGATTTAACTTCATTCGTTATGCACTGGATAACGAAGAACAACCGCAAACGTCGCGGATACGCACTATTCCGAGGTGGAAGCGTCTTCTAGCTCAACCGGTCCTGGGTCGAACCCATCCATCGAAGTGAACACAATTTCGTCGGACTCTTCGTCAACATCGACAACAACTATCTGCCCAGCGTGGAATTCTTTGTAAAGAATCCGTTCCGACAACGCGTCCTCTACGTAGCGTTGAATTGCTCGTCGCAGCGGTCGAGCACCCAGAGTCGGGTCGTATCCCTTCCGGGCGAGCCAATTCTTAGCCGAATCGGTGAGCTCAAGCCCAAGTCCTTGGGCCCGAAGCTGTTCGGAAGTTCTAGAAATCATTAGGTCAACGATCTCGGTTACTTCATCCATAGACAGCTCGTGGAACACGATGGTGTCATCTACTCGGTTCAAGAACTCTGGGCGGAAATGGGCCTTAAGAGCGTCATTCACGGTGTCTTTCATGCGTTCGTAGCTGACGGCTTCGTCGTTTTTCGTGAATCCAACGTTGGCCCTTCGAAGGTCTGCCGTTCCAAGGTTTGACGTCATGATCAGTACTGTGTTTCGGAAGTCGACCGAGCGTCCTTGAGCATCGGTTAATCGACCTTCTTCAAGGATTTGAAGAAGCGTGTTGAAGACATCGGGATGAGCTTTTTCTACCTCGTCAAAGAGGACTACGGAAAATGGTCGACGTCGCACCGCTTCAGTGAGTTGTCCGCCTTCTTCATAGCCGACGTACCCAGGGGGCGATCCGACAAGTCGGCTAACGGTGTGCTTTTCCATATATTCCGACATGTCGAGACTGATAAGAGCGTCTTCGTCTCCGAAGAGGAACTCTGCGAGGGTTTTCGCTAGCTCTGTTTTTCCTACTCCTGACGGTCCGAGGAAGATAAATGAGCCCCCCGGTCTTTTCGGGTCCTTTAAACCCGCGCGTGTTCGGCGAATAGCTTGGCTGACAGCTGTTATGGCGTCTTGCTGTCCAATGACTCGCTTGTGGAGTTCGTCTTCCATCTTCAGCAACTTCTGAGTTTCCTCTTCAGTGAGCTTGTAGACCGGAATGCCGGTCCAGATCGAAAGCACTTCAGCTATTGCTTCTTCATCTACTTCATCGAAAAGATCGACACCTTCGGATTTGATTTGCTCCATTAACTCGGTCCGGCGATCGAGCAGGGCTTTTTCTTCATCGCGCAGTGATCCCGCCAGTTCGAAATCTTGACCCTCGACTGCTTGTTTCTTCTTTTCGACTACTTCCGCGATCTTATTTTCGATCTCTTTGTAGTCGGGTGGTGTCTCCATTCGCTTTATGCGAAGTCGAGAACCGGCTTCGTCAATGAGGTCTATCGCTTTATCTGGCAAATGGCGGTCAGCTATGTAACGGTCCGCCAGATTGGCCGCAGCTACTAGGGCTTGATCGGTGATGGTGACCCGATGGTGGGATTCGTAACGGTCGCGTAGACCTTTGAGGATCTCAATGGTGTGGCTAAGTGTGGGTTCCTCAACCCGTATCGGCTGGAACCTGCGCTCTAACGCAGCATCCTTTTCCAAATATTTCCTGTATTCCTCAAGGGTTGTAGCACCGATGGTCTGAAGCTCGCCTCGTGCAAGCATCGGCTTCAGAATCGACGCGGCGTCAATAGCGCCCTCTGCAGCGCCGGCACCCACCAGTGTGTGGAGCTCATCGATGAACAGAATAATGTCGCCGCGAGTTTTGATTTCCTTGAGTACTTTCTTCAGCCGTTCTTCGAAGTCTCCGCGATATCTCGATCCGGCTACCAGTGCACCTAGGTCAAGTGTGTAGAGCTGCTTGGCTCGCAGCGTTTCCGGGACTTCACCGGCAACGATCTTTTGCGCAAGTCCTTCAACGATGGCTGTCTTGCCGACGCCGGGCTCGCCAATCAGAACGGGGTTATTTTTGGTTCTACGGGAAAGCACCTGCATAACCCGCTCTGTTTCGCGCATTCTTCCAATTACAGGATCCAGGGCCTTGTCGCGAGCATTTTGAGTGAGGTTGCGACCAAATTGGTCCAATATGGCCGAGCCGCCCTGCGGCCCGTCTCCGCGTTCTGCTGAGCCGCCGACAGTTTCTTTTCCTGGCTCAGAGCCTTCTCCTGAGGTTGATCCGCTGTATCCCGAAAGCAGCTGAATAACTTGCTGTCGCACTCGGGAGAGATCAGCTCCTAGTTTCACCAAAACCTGCGCTGCGACCCCTTCGCCTTCGCGAATCAGGCCTAAGAGAATGTGTTCGGTGCCAATGTAATTGTGTCCCAGCTGGAGAGCTTCGCGTAGAGATAGTTCCAGCACCTTCTTCGCACGGGGAGTGAAAGGAATATGACCACTCGGCGATGATCCGCCCTGGCCAATTATTTCCTCTACTTGGCTTCGGACCGCTTCTAGCGAAATCCCCAACGATTCGAGCGCTTTAGCAGCGACCCCTTCGCCTTCGTGAATCAGCCCTAAGAGAATGTGTTCGGTGCCGATGTAATTGTGATTGAGAAGTCGCGCTTCTTCTTGTGCAAGCACAACAACTCGACGAGCTCGGTCGGTAAACCTTTCAAACACTGAATCCTCCAGGAGGCAAGTGTGCCCACGACTCACGGGCGTGAATGGAGTGTAACCGGGAGAAGGCCCCTGTCTCACTGCACCTGTGACGCAAAGTCCGATAAAACTCAAAATTCTCGTCTGGAACGGCACGGTTTCGGCTCAGATCGAGTTGTCGTTTAGCTTTCCAGTTAGGTTTGCACTGTGGTTTCTCTTACTCCTCTCCAATATCGCGCCGATGCGGCTGCTGATTTGAGTCACGTGGAGGAGGCGTTACGAGAGGCAGCCAAGACCGACGATGACTTCCTAACTGAGGTGGCTTCCCATCTAATTCCCGCTGGAGGAAAACGGCTGAGACCGGCTTTTCTCATCGCGTCTGCTTTGTCTTTAGATCCTGCAGGTAATAAGTCGGAGAGGTTGACCGAGGAGATGGTTCGTGGAGGCGTTGCAGTTGAGCTAGTCCATTTGGGTTCGTTGTATCACGATGACGTCATGGACGAAGCTGAAACTCGACGGGGAATTGAAGCAGTAAATCACCGGTGGGGAAATCTTACTGCCATTCTCGCGGGCGACTTTTTGCTTGCAAAGGCTTCCGAACTAGCGGCCTCATTGGGAACAGAAGTTGCTGAGTTGTTGGCGGCGACGATTGGTCGGCTCTGCGAAGGCCAAGTTCGTGAGCTGCAGTTGATCTATGACATCACCCGAAACGAAGAACAATACCTCCAGGCAATTTCAGGAAAAACTGCAGAGTTGTACGCGACCTCGTGTCGGATCGGCGGAATCGTCGGTGGCGCTGAGCGGGACGTCATTGATCAGTTGACCGAGTTCGGTCATGCATACGGGATGGCCTTTCAGGTCGTTGATGACATTCTTGACCTCGTCGCAACTGATGAGGAACTTGGTAAGCCGTCCGGTAACGATCTTCGTGAGGGTGTTTACACCCTGCCGGTCATACGGATGATTGCATCGGGTGACCCCGTAAAAGAGTTACTCGGCGGCCCATTAGATGAGAAGACACGAGATCTAGCTCGGGGTGCTGTAGTGAACGGAACGGAGATAGCGTCCTCTATTGCGACCGCTCAGAGTTTCGTAGATCGCGCATTGTCAAAGGTCGAAGATCTACCCGCGACACCGGGTGTGCAGGGCATGCGCGATGCCGCCGCCAATTTGTTATCAGCCTTGAATCGTTGACTTGACTGGCGCGGAGCTTCTGGTGTGGCCTATTAATCGCATCTATAAGACACCGGAGTTCGACGCTGGACGCGGCACGTTGTGGCATTGGGGCGTCAAGACCCACATGATGGGGGTCGTGAACGCTACAGACGATTCTTTTTCCGGTGATGGGGTCGCTGGTCAGGTGGACGAAGCGGTAGCTCTGGCAAAAAAGTTTCAGGCCGATGGGGTGGACATCATTGACGTTGGCGGCGCGTCGTCTCGTCCTGGTGCTAGTCCGACTCCGATAACAATCGAAAAGAGTCGTGTGATACCTATTGTTGAGGCCATTAGTTCAGAGGTTGATTTGCCGATCTCTGTTGACACAACCTGGGCGGAAGTCGCAGAAGCCGCTTTGGATGCAGGCGCCACTGTGGTTAACGACATCTCTGGTCTTTTGGCGGATCCTGAACTTTCGTCGTTAGTCGCGGACCGAAATGTGGGCGTTGTCTTGATGCACAACCAACGCGGTCGCGAGCATCGCGACGTCATTGGCGACATCAACGCGGGCTTCGCTGCAACTCTTTCGGTGTGTGCCGCTAACAACGTTGACCTTTCCAAGGTAATTCTTGATCCCGGCTTCGGGTTCGGTTGGTCTGTAGAACAGAACTTGGAGATCCTCCGGCGTCTTACCGAGTTGACGGCTCTAGAACTTCCATTGCTCATCGGAACTTCCAGAAAATCGTCTATTGGAACGGTGTTAGGAGCTGGTGTAGAAGACAGGCTATTTGGGACCGCGGCGACGGTGAGCCAAGCAATCTGCGCCGGCACTGACGTAATCCGTGTTCACGACAGTTCTCAGATGCGCGACGTTGTAAGAATGACGGACGCAATAGTGAGGCGTGATACCTCAGCTAGTTAAGTTCCCAAGAACGTGGTATTGACCATCAGATCCCAGGTACTCGGTGCCTTCGTTACGGTAGAAAGATTCGGCTTCTGCGTCCTCTAGCACCTGCAACATCAACGGTACCTGGTCTCCCTCAGAGCGGATTCGATCAAGGATTCGTTGCGGGCCTAGGTGATCCAACATCTCGAATGGGCCATGCACCCAGTTGAACCCCCACCGTATTGCGTTGTCGACGTTTACTACATCGTCAGCAATTTCTGGAATTAACTCGGCCGCGTATCTCAGTGTCCCCCCAAAAACTTGCCATGCAAGCTCTCCTTCTAGGGAGTCATGGAAAATCACTTCTCCGAGTTCAGTTGGTACCGCTTCCAGATTTGGAATATCCGCCGGGCGCCAAGCTTCGTCAAGGAGATCGAAGCTCTCTTTCATTCTTTCACCGTCAGGAGATTTCGTTTGCCGGAAGAACCCGCCTCCAACTTTTCTTCCAAGTTGACCAGCGTCATGCATTCGTTGCTCGGTAGGCGGAAAACTTGTGTATTGGTGACCCACATCTGCTTCTGGCAAGTTAACCGAGAGGTTCTTACCGACTAGCTCCATCACGTCTAGGCCAATTAAATCAATGAGACCGTAGAGACCTGTCGGTGGGAGCCCAACGGGAGCGGCAAGAACAGCATCGATCGTTTCTTGCTTCATTCCTTCTTGTAGAAACGATTTTGCGAGATGTAGCCCCGACAACATAAAGAAGCAGCCAATGCGGTTACCAATAAAATTAACGGTGTCTTTAGCGTGAACGACTCCTTTGCCTAGACGTTCGGCCCCGAATTGAGCGAAGGCAGCAATTACTTCTGGGTCCGTGTCCTCACCTGGGACAAGTTCAAATAATCGCATGACTCGGACGGGGTTGAAGAAGTGGGTAATGGCGACGTCAGAACGGAATCGTTCACTCATCCCCTCAGAAATCTGTCTAAGCGGAATACCTGAAGTATTCGAAGAAATGACTGAGCCGTCTTTTCGAATTTCTTCTAAACGGGCAAACAGCTCTTTTTTGATCTCAAGGTCTTCGACTATGGCCTCGCAGACCCAGTCATAATCACTCACGGCTTCCAGGTCTGCCGAGACCGTGCCTGTGGTCACAAGGTGACGCGCTTCTTCGTCAACTTGCTGTAATGCGACCTCTACCGTTTCGGGATTCGTATCGAGAATCAAGACCCGGCAGCCCGCTGATGCGCTCGCTGCCGCGATGCCTGCGCCCATTGTTCCAGCACCAATTACCGCTACAGATTCAATTGATCGACTCACCTAATACTCCTTGAATGCTTGATCTAGTCGACTCAAATCGTCGGGAAACTATCGTCCCGTGATTTGACGTCCAATGATTTCTTTCATGATTTCAGTTGTACCTCCATAAATGGTCTGGACTCTTGCGTCCGCGTAGGCGCGGGCAATTGGAAATTCGTTCATAAATCCGTATCCGCCAAAGAGTTGAAGGCATCGAGTAATAGTTCGAAGCTGCATTTCGGTGCACCACCATTTCGCTTCCGCTGCATCTTCAGCGGTGAGGTCCCCCTCGTTGAGCGCCTCAATTTGACGATCAACAAAGACCCAGGCCAAATCGAGTTCTGTTTTCATTTCGGCTAACTCGAAACGCGTGTTCTGAAAAGAAGAGAGCTTCTGACCGAAAGCTTCTCGCTCGGTGACGTATTCAACCGTCCAATTAAAAGCTGCTTGAGCTGAAGCGGTCCCAGTGATCGCTATCGATAGTCGTTCTTGAGGGAGGTTGTTAACCAAATTCAAGAAACCAGCACCTTCACCACCAAGAACGTTTTCTTCTGGCACGTACAAATCATTGAAAAACAGCTCAGCTGTGTCCTGGCTTTTCATTCCCAACTTGTCAAGGTTTCGTCCTCTCTCAAATCCTTCCATGCCATCTTCTAAGACAACCAGAGACATGCCTTTGTGTTTTTCGGTGGGGTCCGTTTTGACAGCCGTAATCACCAAGTCACTGTTTATTCCATTAGTAATAAAGGTTTTGGATCCGTTGACGACAAATCCGTTACCTTCCCGTAATGCTGTCGTTCCCATTGACGCTAGGTCCGATCCAATGGCAGGTTCGGTCATAGCGATAGCGCTCATGAGGCTTCCGTCAACAAGGCCTGGCATCCAACGTTCAGCTTGTTCCTCGTTGCAATAGTTGATGAAGTAAGGCAAGCAGACGTCATTGTGCAAGGTGATGCACATTCCTGAACCAACGACGCCGGCGAGCTGGATTTCTTCGTTGATGATCGAGTTGTAGCGAAAGTCTTCAACACCTCCGCCGCCATATAGCTCTGGTACCGCCATACCTAAGAAACCGTGAGAGCCGGCTTTCTGGAACATCTCCTTGTCGACTTTTCCATCGTGTTCCCACTTTTCGTGATTAGGAACAATTTCCTTGTCAACAAACGAACGGACTGATTCACGAAACATGTCGTGTTCTTCGTCGAAAATGATGCGTTGCATGCTCTGACCGTACTGTGTGGCGGTACCTGTCTGCGAGGCGACTTAGCGAGGTAGCGTGCGAGGATGAGTTCCTGGGATGCAGTCGCTAAAGTCGCCAAAGCAGCACGTCGCCTTAATAAAGCTATTTCGGGTCGGCGATTGGCTGACAAAGATCTGGAGGAGATAGCTGTCGCTGTCGATTCGCTTGCAGCGCGCTTCGATTCTGGCTCTGAGAGAAACAAGCTCGATGACATGTTGACCCGTCCGCATCTAGCTGCGATCTATGCCGGCCAATACACGCCTCTCGAACTCGAAGATGGGGATCTGATTGAGTTTGATCCTTTTTCAATTGCTGGCGGCGAATTTCATCCAGCGGCAATTGGGTTGTCTTTCTTTAAAGAGTCCGAGGAAAGTGTGATCGGTCATGGAACTATCGATCCTATGTTCGCCGGTCCCCCAGAACGAGTGCACGGGGGCGTTCAAGCTCTAGTCATTGATGAAGTAATGGGGGCGTTAAACCGGATGCGGGGTCGACAGGCGTACACCGCGTATCTGAAGGTGAGTTATAAGGGCCCCGCACCGTTGGGTGTGCCGGTCACCTTCAGAGCTTGGGTTCAAACTATCGATGGTCGGAAAATCACACTGATGGGCGCAGGCGATGGCCCCGAAGGTCGCTTTATGGAGGCTGAAGGATTGTTCATTCAGCGAGAAGATCAACCCGCGGGCTCCGAACCCACACCGTAGAAATGCTGCTGGGTTTCGTCGCTCAGTGCTGTTCGGGGCGCAGCGTCGGGAACAAAACGACGTCTCTGATACTTGTGGCACCAGTTAAAAGCATTGCTAGACGGTCCATTCCAATACCCACACCGCCGGTGGGCGGAAGGCCATATTCAAGGGCACGCAAGTAATCTTCGTCAACCAACATCGCCTCATCGTCACCACTTGCGTTCTGTGCCGCTTGCTCTTCAAATCGAACCCGTTGTTGTTGGGGGTCGACCAGTTCGCTGAAGCCATTACACAATTCTCGTCCAGCAAGAATCGCTTCGAAACGTTCGGTCATTCCGGCTTCAGATCGATGTTCTCGCGATAAGGGTGACACTTCGACCGGGTAGTCAGTGACGTACACCGGGCCCCAAAGGGCGCTCTCCGTGGTCTTTTCGTAGATCTCGAGAATTAACTTTCCAGGCCCGTAAGACTCTTTTATAGGAACTTCGTGGTCTGATGCGATGGTCCGCAGTTCGTCAAGAGGTGTCTCAAGCGTAAGAGCTATTCCGATGGCCTCTTCAATCAGTTCAACCATTGTTGCCCGACGCCACGGTCGGACAACATCTAATTCTCGGTCGTTAATTTTCAAAATGGTGGACCCAGTGAGCTCGACAGCTAAATACTCCACGAGTTCTTCGACCAGTTTCATGATGTCTTCGTAATCGGCATAGGCCTCATACAGTTCAAGCATCGTGAACTCTGGGTTGTGACGAGTTGAAACTCCCTCGTTGCGGAAGACTCGTCCTATCTCAAATACTTTTTCGAAGCCCGCGACTGTCAATCGTTTGAGATACAACTCAGGTGCAACTCTCAAATAAAGGTCTAGATCTAAGGCGTTGTGATGAGTGGTAAAGGGTCTAGCATTAGCACCCCCAGGTATCGGATGGAACATTGGAGTTTCGACTTCTAGCGCACCCCGATGTTCCAAGAAGGAACGGGTCAAGGACATCATACGGCTTCGTATCTTGAAGACATTTCTTGCTTCGGGTGACACCCATAAGTCGACGTACCGTTGTCGATAACGCGTGTCGGTATCGCTAATTCCGTGCCATTTGTCGGGGAACGGGCGGCGGGCCTCAGCTAGACGGGTCCATGAGTCCACACGAACGCTGAGTTCACCCCGACGGGTCGTCATAACAATCCCTGTTACGCCGATCCAATCCCCCAGATTTAAGTCACAAAACTGGTCAAAGTCTGGTGTGCTCTTGGAGGGTGCAAAGAGTTGGATGCGACCCGAACCATCATCCAATGTGCCGAAGGCCAATTTCCCTTGAACCCTTCGCAACATGAGCCTTCCGGCAATTGTCACAGCATCATCGGTTTCTGTGGCCGGCTCGAGATCGGCATAATTCGCTATGAGCTTTTCTACCCGTGTGTCAGGGTCGAATCTGTAGGGAATTTCTGCCATGTCTCCTCAACGAGGTCCTGTTTTCTGCGCCATTCCGAATTTCAAGTAACGGTCTTTAGTTATGGTGCTTCATGAATCATTCCAGTGGTGCGACCACTAAGAAAATAAATAGAGCGTCACTCCGAAAGTGTGGCACTTCGTCGGCTATTTCCAGCGCGTCTTTTCGAAGTTTCAACGGTGTTGATATCTATCTCTTCGGACCTTTTATAGGCCAGTCACCCAAACGCTGTATTGCTTGATCCTCAACCGCCGCTTCCCATCCCAGGGGGAGCATTTCTGTGGCTAATTCAGCGAGTGGGTACAGAACAAAGGCCCGTTCGTACATACGTGGGTGAGGGATAGTCAGGTCAGCATCTGCTAGCTGAAGTTCGCCGTAAAGAAGAACGTCTACGTCGAGCGTTCGTGGACCCCACCGCACAGTACGAACTCGTCTCGCTTCTTGTTCGAGGTCTTGGCAGACACCAAGTAGCTCATACGGTTCTAAAGATGTGTGGATTTCAACTACCAAGTTGAGATATGGGTCTTGGGTTGGGCCGCCAATCGGAGCGGTTTCGTAGACACCCGACACCGCTTGCACATCAGGCAAGTTGTCAATAGCTGTAACGAGTAGTTGGTGGCTATCGCCCATGTTGGATCCCATACCAAGAAAAGCCCTCACCTGTTGGGACAATGGGGCCTCACATTCATTGGCGGTGTCGAACGAGTCGAATGGCGGTGTATTCAATGTCCAGTGGAACTGGGGGTCGTAGCTTCTTAATAGTCACGTCAACCGCTGACACTTGACTAGACGCGAGCAATTGATCAACGACTAGCTGACCAAGATACTCAAGCAGTTGAGCCTCTGCTGAAGCACAGATTTGGGTGACCGTTGCGGCCACTTCGCCATAATCAAGTGTGTCGTTCAGATCATCAGATCGGCCAGCAGCGGACAAATCTGTATAGATATCGATATCAATTTCTAAGGGTTGAGGTCGCTCACGTTCTTCAGGAAGAACTCCAACTACGCACACAACTCGGAGTTCTCGGAGTTGGATGCAGTCACCGTTCAACTCTTCTGTCACTTGTCAATACTCTCTTTTTTAGAATCCATTCCTATGGCGATTTCGACAAGTTCTCTGCCATGTGGTCCTAGGCGTTGCTGAAAGATTCGTTCTGCTATTGCTGTGACTTGAGGCCCTGTAGGCACTAAACCAGCCCACAACAGGTAAGCGGCCATCAAACCGCAAAGACGTTCTCCAACTTCTTCCTTGTGAACCAGCACTCTCAAACCTGCGGCAATTGCTCCATGGATTTCAGTAAAGAACACCTCCATGTATTGCGCCAGTTGATCGTGAAGAGGCCACGGTCGGTGACGAAAAGGCATTCCTAGTTCTTCATAGTTGTGGAGATTGTGGGAACCAGCGATTAGCGAATACAGCACATCAAATTGATTTTGCCGAACCCAAATAATTTCTTCTTGTCGTCGAACGCGACGGTGAT
>CEUZ01046708.1_pt1 | contig 12876 bp, 10 predicted proteins | sample 361511 | NCBI WGS metagenome assembly CEUZ01 (sample SAMEA2622822, study PRJEB7988) | marine metagenome | biome: marine biome (ENVO:00000447); feature: surface water layer (ENVO:00002042); material: "saline water (ENVO:00002010), including plankton (ENVO:xxxxxxxx)" | depth 5 m
ATTTCGGTTCTTTTTTTACTTTTGATATAAATTTAATAGTATCTTCATTTAAACCTTTGGGTGCTTTGATACTTTCAATATCTGTAGTAAAACCATATTTATAAACTTTATTTTTTTCTAATTCTTGCTGTTTCATTGAGTTATTTCTTTTTGTTCTTCTCTATAAACAATATCTCTAAGAGTATTTTTTTCAAAAAAACTGTTTATATGTGTTTCAAGATCATCCCATAAATTATGTGTAATACATTTAACCGATTTTCCATTACACCCTTTTTTTGACTCTTTTTTACATTTGACAGTTTTAATTTTTTCGTCAACTGCATTAATTATATTGGATAATTTTATATCTTCCGGTTTTTTGCTTAAAACATACCCTCCATTTGGACCTCTGGCACTTAAAACTAAATTATTTTTTTTTAATCTTAGAAACAGTTGTTCTAAAAATGATAAAGAAATTCCTTGTCTTAAAGAAATTTCTGTCAGACTAATTGGTTTCTTAGCATTATTTTTTGCTAGGTCGGCCATTGCCATCACTGCGTATCTACCTTTGCTTGTTAATTTCATTTTAAATAATAGCTATTTTATTGTGTTTATTTATGTATTCCTACTAAAATAGTCAAGTATGTAAATAAATAAAATAGTCTCAGTATAAACGTGTTATAAAACTAATCTTTTTTTGAAAGTAGTTATCATTACTAATTTATTATGAAAATTAAAGATAAAGAAATATTTATTCCAGGTCCAAGCGGAAGAATTCAAGCAAAATATTTTAAGAGTAAAAAACAGGGAGCTCCTGTAGCATTGATACTGCAACCCCATCCTCAATATGGCGGAACAATGAATAATAGAATAGTGTATGAAGCGTATAATTGTTTTTATAAAAATAATTTCTCTGTAATTAGAATAAATTTTAGAGGAGTAGATAAAAGTGATGGCATATTTGATAATGGACAAGGAGAACTTTCTGATGCTGCCGCAGCTCTTGATTGGATTGAGAGAGAAAATCCTGGTTATAGTCAATGTTGGGTATCCGGGTTTTCTTTTGGAGCATTAATATGCATGCAATTAATAATGAGAAGACCTGAGGTAAACAAATTTGTAACGATTTCACCTCAGCCTAATTTATATGACTTTACATTCTTGTCTCCATGTCCAATTTCAGGGATAGTAATATTTGGAAAAAATGATGAACTTGTACAGTTAGACAGCATATTAAATTTAAAAAAAAGGTTAAGCATGCAAAAAAATATTGATGTTAAGTTTGAACAAATCTCAAATGCAAATCACTTTTTTAAAAATAAAGAAAAAGAATTATCAGATACTATCAATCAGTATATAAAAGACAAAATGATGATAGTTTAGTTTTTTACAAAAATTCCGCCAGTGCAGGACTTGGCAACGCCAGTAGTTTCTGGAAATGAAATTGGAAGTTTAAGATAAGATCTAATAGCAAGATATGCAAAGGCTTGGGACTCTATAAAATCTCCATCAACTTTATATTCGTCGATTAATTTTATGCGATCGATTTCTTCTTTTAATTTTTCTACTAAAAAATTATTTTTTCTTCCTCCCCCACATAAAATTATTTTTTCTTTATAACGCTCTGTTTTTTTTATAGCTGAAATTATTATTTTGGCTGTAAATTCTGTTAATGTAGCTGCTCCATCTTCTAGAGATAAATTTTTTATAAATGAAAAATCAAAATATTTAGTGTCAAATGATTGTATCGGACTTGTATTTAAACTATTTTCTTTTTCATAAAAATTTTTTAAAAGTTGATTTAATCCCAATTTATTAACTTTTCCAGATTTTGCTATTGCTCCGTTTTCATCATAATTCTTTTTTGTTTTTTTTCTTATCCATCTATCAATTAAACACATGCCGGGTCCTATATCTGTTCCTGACATACTATCATCATGACAAACTGTAGTTATATTTGTTATTCCACCTATATTTACAAATGTTGCATCTTTAATTTTAAATTTTTTTTTTAATAATTTATGAAAAATCGGAGTTAATGGAGCGCCATGTCCGCCATTGTCCAAATCATTTTGTCTAAAATTATAGATAACACTTTTTCTTGTTCTTTTTGAAAGCAGTCTTCCATCGCCCAATTGTTTAGAAATTTTTTCCTTAGCGTTATGAAAAATAGTCTGTCCATGAAATCCTAAAAAATCGATATTTGATTCAAAGTTTTTTATAATTTCATTAACTACATCTGCATGAAATAATGTTATTTCCTTTTCAAGAGATTGAATTTTTTCTGATAAATTCCTTAAATCTTTTGAATCATTTATTTTATCTTTCAGATTATGTATATTTTCATATATATTTTGGGTGTATTTAAAATATTTGTCCAAAATTACTTCACATTCATTATCGCCATTTGATTGAATTATTGAAGCATCGATACCATCAGCTGATGTACCACTCATTAGACCTAAGCTATAATAGGATTTGCTCATAAATTATATTTAATTTAGAAGGAATCTTGTATATTACAACTTTAAAGATGCTAAAAAATTCATGCAAGAAACTTTTCTAACAGAATTTAAAAAAAGAGGTTACTTTAAGCAATGTACTGACCAGGCAGGTTTGGGAGAATTAATGTCCATCTCTAAAATTAAGGCTTATATTGGCTTTGATTGCACTGCTCCAAGTCTACATGTTGGAAGCTTAATGCAAATCATGTGTCTTCGTCTTCTTCAAAAATATGGACATCAACCAATAGTTCTGCTTGGTGGTGGAACAACACTTATAGGAGACCCATCCGGCAAGGAAGAAACTAGAAAAATTCTTTATAAAAAAGAAATTGATAAAAATATCAAAAGCATTGAAAATGTATTTAAAATTTTTTTAAATTCTAAAAATCCAAAAACTAAACCTATTTTTGTTAATAATTATTCTTGGCTTAGCAAATTAAATTACATTGGTTTTCTAAGAGACATAGGTAAACATTTCACTATTAATAAAATGTTAACTTTCGATAGTGTTAAGTTAAGATTAGAAAGAGAACAGTCTTTAAGCTACATGGAATTTAATTATATGATGCTTCAAGCTTATGATTTTTATGAGCTTCATAAAAGAAATAAATGCATTTTACAAATTGGTGGTTCGGATCAATGGGGTAATATAGTTAATGGAACCGACTTGATTAAAAGGAAAAATAAAAAACAAACATATGGATTAACTACCCCTTTAATTACTCTTTCCTCTGGAGCAAAAATGGGAAAAACAGAAAAAGGTGCGATTTGGTTAAATAAAAAAATGTTTTCTCCTTATGATTACTGGCAATTCTGGAGAAATACTGATGACAAAAATGTTATAAATTTTTTAAAGCTTTTCACTGATTTGGATATAGAGAAAATAGAAAATTTTAAAAATAATCAAGATATTAATAAACTAAAAATTTTGCTTGCTAATGAAGCTACAACGATGCTGCACGGATCTAAAGCTGCAAAAGATTCGGAAACAACTGCAAAAAAAACCTTTAAAGATAAATCTATTGGAAAAGGACTACCTGCTGTAAAAATAAAAAAAAATGAAATAAAAAATGGAATAAATATATTAGATTTAGTTCTTTTAACGAAACTTGGTAATTCAAAAGGAGAAGTGAGAAGAATGATTAAGAATAATGGTTTAAAAATTAACAATGAGACTATAACTGATGAAACTAAAATATTTTATGAAAATAATTTTCATGAAGACAATGGTATGAAAGTATCGCATGGAAAAAAACAGCATGTTATTTTAAAAATTATTTAGTCTCATCTTTTTTTGTTTTCTTCATTTTCTCTACAGCTCTTACAATAAATCTTGGGGTTAATGTCTTAATTGGATTTACTGTTGTTTTTATATCTTTAGGAGGTCCTTTCATTTTAAAACTTACTCCAACAACTCCTTCACCAGTTTTTTTTCCAACCAGAATGTCACCAACCAAAGGTATTGATGCTATAATTGCATTTAACTTGGTTGCCGGAACCAATGTTCCTCTTAAACTTACAAGTTTTCCCTTATCTACATATCCCTCCATCAGTATTGAGACTGCGGGACCTATTGCTAAAGCATCTTCAATATTCATTACATTGCCTTTTGAACTTGATTTCATTTCAAAACTTTCAAATCTTATTCCTTCTCCGCTAAGAGTATCTGCTATTCCTTGTAGAGACGCTAACGTTAACAGTTGAGCTAATGCTGGGACTTTAGAAACTTTAAATTCTGTAATTATCAAGCTTGAATTAGAGGTGTCTTTGGAGATAATCGATTCGTATTCTAATTTTCCTCCTTCAAAACCTTTAATAAAATCAAAATTTTTAATAAAAGGCCTTGCTCGATCTGAAATAACTTGAAGTGTTCTTTTGTTATTATCAATTTGATAGATGGACATCTCTACTATTTCATTTTCTGCAAAATTTCCTTTTAAACTTAATTTATCGAAAGATCCCTTTTTAACAGTAGCAATCATACCAAATCCATTTACTTGATCATTTGTCCCTGTAATTGCTCTATCAAAATTAATTTTTATTTCGCTGTTAAATTTTTTACTAAGAGTCCTTCTTTCATCTTTTTTAAAAAGCGATTTAAGCAGTGGTTCTGCATCAAATATTTCTCCGAATATTATAACTTTCTTAGCTTTTTTTACCACAAAGTCATTATTTTTGTTTCCATCTTTAAAAGTTTTAATTTCTAATTTTTTAAAATTATCAGTTTCAAAATTTTTATTTAACTTTAATTTTGATATATCGATTTTAGTCTTATTGGATATATAGAGAAGTTTTTTAATATTATAATATTTATTTAATACAAAATTAATATTAAAATTTATTTCTGATTTTTTTCCACTGTCTTTATTATAATTAAGATTAGAAATATTAACTTTAGAATTAGTTAAATCAACATTTCCTTCTATATCAAAGTTTTTTTCTTTAAAATTATAAATTTGTTTTAAATCAAAACTATCGAATTCATTTTTGATTTTAATTAAACCATTTAATTCAATTATGTTATTAGAATTTTTTTTTATAAATTTAATTTTAGAATCTTTAAGTATGATTGAATCGTTATAATCTGGTAAATATTTTTTTATATTGTTTTTTTTTTTAAAATAAATTTCAGCATAAGAAACTTCGCCATTCATTGAATAATGAAATTTTTTTATTCTAAATTTATTATTTAATTTTAAATCTATATTTGTCTTTAAATCTGTTTTTCCTTTAAAATCTTCAATATTATTTATATTTATGTTTAATAGTGATGAAATTTTTTTAATTTTAGAAAAATTAAATTTCCCAGCAGTTTTTAGAAAACTATTTATGTGGGTCTCGTTATTTTTACGTTTCAATGTTAATATACTATCTGTTAGATCAAAATCTAGAAGAGAGCCATCCCTAATTCTAATATTAAATATGTTTTCATCATTTTCTCTCGTGTGATTAATTTCAGTTGTTAAATTTTTTATATTAAATTCTTTTGTTATATTTATAGAAGCATCTATCACTTTACCTGAAAATCCATAATCATTTCGTATATTTCCATCTGCATCAAATGGAATAATAAATTCTCCTTCTATTTCTCCCTGGGAAAATATTTTTTTAATTCTTGTATTAATAATTTTTGGAAGAAAAATATTAGTAATTTTTGTTAAATCTTTTATATCATTTCTAATAAAAGCTACTTCAGCTCTTTTAAGTAAAAAATCAGATGTAAAAAATGATCTTAAAGGTAAAAATAAATCTAATTTAGATAAAGCAATTTCATCATTCTTAACTAAAATCTTCGGATTTTGTAATTTTACTACAAGGTTTAGTTCTTCTAGATTTAAGTGTATTTTGGTTTTCTGAAATCCTAATTTTACGTGCCTATTTACCTCATTTGCTTTACTTTTAATCAAGCTATCAAATTTATCGGTCTCTATGCCAAAATAACTAATGAAAATTATCCCCGAAATAAAAATTATTAAAAGTAATAATAAAAATTTTATAAAAAATCTTGCCATTTCTATTTATTTTTTCTGTTTTGGTATAATGCAGCTTCTAAAAACTCATCAATATCACCATCTAATACACTTTCAGGATCGCTATTTTCTAAATTATTTCTAAGATCTTTAACCATTTGATAAGGTTGCAAAACATATGATCTAATCTGATGCCCCCATCCAATATCAGTTTTTGATTTAGCTAAATTTTCTGATGCTTCTTCTTTTTTCTGCATTTCATATTTATATAAGCGAGCTTTTAACATGTTGAAACAAGTCTCTTTATTTTTGTGCTGAGATCTTTCATTTTGACACTGAACAACAATGTTTGTTGGTAAATGAGTTATTCTGACTGCACTATCAGTTGTATTTACATGTTGACCTCCTGCCCCGCTAGATCTGTACGTATCAATTCTTATATCTTTTTCCTGAACATCTATTTTAATGCTGTCATCTACAACTGGATAAACCCAGACGCTTGCAAAACTAGTGTGTCTTCTAGCACCGGAATCGAAAGGTGATATTCTAACTAATCTATGCACGCCTGATTCAGACTTTAGCCACCCATACATATATGAACCTGAAATTTTTAGTATACTTGATTTTATTCCGGCTTCATCACCTCTGTGTTCACTAATTATTTCAAATTTATTTTTCTTTTTTTCAATCCATTTTGAATACATTCTGCGTAACATTTGAGCCCAATCTTGACTTTCGGTTCCGCCTGCTCCTGCATGAATTTCTAAATAAGTATCTAAGTGATCATTTTCTTCGGACAAAAAACATGACACTTCTATATTTTTAATTTTATTTAATAATAAAGATATTTTTTTCTCACAATCTTTAATTACGCTTATTTCATTTTCTCTTGAAGCTAGTTCGATAAGTTGCTCTAAATTTTCTAACTCATTTACTGTTGAATTAAAATCTTCTAAAATATCATTAAAAAATTTTTTTTCTTTTAGAATTTTTTGAGCAGATAATTTATCTTTCCAAAAATTTTCTTGTGTTATTTTAATATCAAATGCATGGATTTTTTCTTTGATTTTATTTTTATCAAAGATACCCCCTGACATTATTAATTATTTTTTTGATCTTAGAAATTTTTGTTTTTACATCATCCATTTTTAATAAAATCTTAAAATAGTTCTTTGATTATCAGAATCATAAAATTCCAATGTATCCTTATTAGACTGGTTTTCAAGACCAACGATAAAATTATCTTCTGGTTTAAAAGATTCATATATTACCTTTTTAGTATTTATGTTTGCTGGTTGGCCAGTTTCTGCATCAACCATAACTAGATTTATGTTTTTTGGTACTTTAAATGGTAATGCTTCCTTTTTCTTAACTACACTTTTTACAAATTTTTTAAATATAGGAAGAGCAGCCTTTGCTCCGGTTTCGTATTTTCCTAAGCTTTTTGGCTCATCAAAACCTACATATACACCTATAACTAGCTTAGATGTAAAACCTAAGAACCAAGCATCCATATTTTTGTTTGTTGTTCCTGTTTTTCCAGCTAGAACCAAATTTAAATTTTTCAGTTTTCTACCAGTTCCTCTTTGCACCGCTCCCTCCATCATTGAAGTTATTTGGTAGGCAGTTTCTGTTGATATAATTTGTTCACTTTCATTTTGAATTAATGGTATTTCATCTCTTAAATATGAAATTTCTTGGCAACCTATACATTTTCTTTTGTCAGCATTAAAAATAGTTTTTCCTCTTCTATCTTGAATTCTATCAATAAATATTGGGGTCACTTTCTTTCCGCCGTTTGCAAATGTACAATATGCATTGGTTAGTTTAACTAAAGTAGTTTCTGCTGATCCTAATGCAACAGATAAAAGTTCTGGAAGATCATCGTATATACCAAAATTTTTTGTAACTTTTGAAATTTCATTAAATCCTACTTTTTGTGCTACACGTACTGTCATTAAATTCCTTGATTTTTCTATTCCTGTTCTTAAAGTTGAAGGTCCGTAAAATTTTTTTCCATAATTTTCTGGTTTCCAGGTTTTTAATCCTTCGCCTTGATCCATAACAAAAGGGGCATCCAAAACCAAAGTGGATGGTGTAAAACCATTTTCCAAGGCTGCCGCATAAACAATGGGTTTGAATGCAGAACCTGGTTGTCTTTTTGCCTGCGTCGCTCGATTAAACTCACTTAATTTAAAACTAAAACCTCCTGCCATAGCTAATACTCTTCCTGTAAAAGGGTCCATTGCAACAATTGCACCGTTAATTTCTGGCAATTGTTTTAAACTCCATTTTTTTTTATTTATTTTTTTCACATAAATTATGTCATTTAATTTTAAAAAATCTTTAAAGTCTTTTTTTCTAGTCCAACTAACATTTGCAAAATCTATAAAACCAATTTCTTTTTCTGACGTTTCTATTTTTAATATAAATTTATTTAATTCTATTACTTTAGCCAATTTCCAGTTTAAACTTTCGTCTGGTTTAAATTCTTGTATATTTTTTTCCCAATTTGATAAATTTAAATTTGTAATGGGTCCGCGCCAACCATGTCTTTTGTCATACTCTTCTAGACCTTCTCTAAGTGCTTTTAAGGCTTCTATCTGATATTTAGAGTTTAAAGGTGTTCTTATTGACAGTCCACCTTTATACAATTCATCATAACCATAATTTTCACTTACAATTCTTCTTACTTCCTCTGAATAAAAATTAGCTTCCTCAAGAAGTTCTATTTTTCTTTTCTTAGTTTTGATTTCCTTTTTTTTTAGTTCTTCATATTCTTTTTTGCTAATATATGAATTTTCATACAAATTTTTTAAGACAAGATTTCTTCTAATTTTTGCCCTTTCAATTGATTTATATGGATTATACTTGCTCGGAGCCTTTGGAAGTGCTGCAAGAAGAGATGATTCCTCGTAGTTTAAATTGCTGACTGCTTTATCAAAATATTCTAAACTTGCAGCAGCAATTCCGTATGTTCCTTCTCCTAAATATATTTGATTTAGATATAATTCCATTATCCTTTTTTTTGAGTAAGCTCTCTCGATTCTAAACGCCAAAATTGCTTCTTTTATTTTTCTTTTTAATGATACTTCGTTAGTTAAAAGAAAATTTTTTGCAACTTGCTGAGTAATCGTAGATGCCCCTTCTAATCTCTTTTCAGAAAAAATATTTTTTATGTTTTTTATTATTGCTCTAGTAATACTTTTTGCATCAATTCCTGGGTGTGAAAAAAAGTTTTTATCTTCAGCTGACAAAAAAGAATTAATCACATTTTTAGGAATAAAATCATAGGGGATAAATAACCTTTTCTGCAAAGCATATTCTGCTATCAATTGTCCTTCTCCAGAATGCACTCTACTCGATATTGGTGGTTTGTAATTTGCTAAAATTTTATAATCTGGTAAACCAGATGAGAAATACCAAAGGGTAGAAAACATGAAAAGTAAGCCCAATATAAATATTGATCCTATTAATTTTATTGTTTTTTTAAAATAAACTCGCATAAATTGAAGAAATGAATTAATTCTGGCTATCTTAAGGCATTTCTACACTTAAGTGTAAATTCAAAGAAACAAATCAATGTATTTATTGATAAATTTAAGGTATATCTTGATATAGGTAATAAACAAAATTCAAATTTATGAACAAAAATATCTTTATGAACAGGAACCGATTTTTATGGAAAAAAATTTATACATTGATGCATCGCATCCAGATGAAACAAGGGTTGTGCTCAAATCAGAAAATCATATTGAAGAATATGAGTATGAGAACAAAAATAAGCTTTATCTAAAAAATAATATATATTTAGGAAAAGTCACAAGAATTGAACCGTCTCTACAGGCTGCTTTTGTTAATTATGGTAAACAAAAGCAAGGGTTTTTGGCATTCAACGATATTCAGTCAGATTATTATCAAATACCACATGATGATAAAGATAGACTTAAAAGAGATGAGGAGAGTCTTAGATTAAAACTTAAAGAAAAAAGCAAAGATAAAGATTTTCAAGAAAATCAAAGCACTGACCCAAAAATACCTAGTACAGTTCAAGCGGTTGAAAATCATCAGGAAACCAATACTTCTAATAATGAAAAAGTTAAAGATGAAAATCCCGTTTTATATAGAAATGATCAACTAAATGAGTTGAAAAAAAAATATGGTATTAGAAGATATAAAATACAAGAAGTTATTAAACCTGATCAAATAATATTAGTTCAAATTTTAAAAGACGAAAGAGGACAGAAAGGTGCTGCATTAACAACTTTCATATCTCTGGCTGGAAAATATACTGTTTTAATGCCAAATACACCTAAAGGAGGAGGAATTTCTCGAAAAATATTTAATTATGATGATAGAGAAAAAATCAGAAAAATTCTGCAAGAAATAGATATTCCTTCTACTATGGGATTAATAGTCAGAACTGCAGGTTTAAATAAAACTAAAAACGAACTTAACAAAGACATAGAAAATACAATAAAAACATGGGAGGAAATAAAGAAAAAAACTATAGAATCGATTGCACCTAGCCTTGTCTATGAAGAGGGAGACATAATTAAAAGAGCAATAAGAGATATCTACGATAATAACACTAATAATATAATAGTTGATGGTAATGAAGGCTATCAAAAAGCTAAAAATTTTATGAAATTTTTAATGCCAGAAAATGTAAAAAAAGTAAAAAAATATAGAGGAAAGATTCCTCTTTTTCATGAAGCCCAAATTGAAAAAAGTTTGAATAGAATATTTGAACCAACCATAAAACTAGAATCTGGTGGATACATAGTAATCAATCCTACCGAAGCTTTGGTTTCTATAGATGTGAACTCTGGTCAATCAATAAAAGAATCAAATATAGAAAAAACGGCTTTGAAAACCAATTTAGAAGCAGCCTCAGAAATATCTAGACAAATCAAAATTAGAGATCTTTCTGGCCTAATTGTTATTGATTTTATTGATATGTTTAATTTTTACAACAGAAAAACTGTTGAAAGAAAATTAAGAGAAAAACTAAAGGATGATAGAGCCAGAATGCAATTTGGAAGAATAGGTAATTTTGGTTTGCTTGAGATGACAAGACAACGACTACGAGAAAGCTCGGTGAGATGGAATATGGTTCTTTCGCTTGATTCTTTTGCTTTAAAAATAGTTAAAAAAGGGGAAGAATTGGCATTTTCTAACAAAGCAAAGTTTGTAAACATTAGCATACCTTCAAAAGTTAAAGCTTATATTGACGAAAATTTATTAAAAGAAATTAACCACTTTAAGAAAAAATACAAATTAGAATTTAATACTATATCGGATGAAAAATTAGCAATACCTGAATATAAAATAGATTTGTTAAATAAAAATAAGAAAATTATAAAAAAAATAGAAAATATTGAAAGAATAGAAAAAAACTTATTTAAAGAATCTTATCCAAGGAATAATTTTATAAATAAAAAAAATAAAAAGAATTTTAAAATGCACCCTAAATATAAAAAAAAATTCAGATACAATCCAAAAATCAAAAAAAATATTTTTTATAAAAAAAAACAACGTCCTATAAATTTTAATAATTAAATTAAATTGTTTTTTGGTGAAGATGGACTAGCAAATTGTCTTTTATTCATTCTTCCTGATTTAAAAGCTTTTCTTCCGGCAATTACCGCATGTTTCATAGATTCTGCCATTAAAACTGGATTTTTTGCTTCAGCAATTGCAGTATTTAACAAAACCCCATCACAACCTAATTCCATAGCAATAGTTGCATCCGAAGCAGTTCCGACTCCTGCGTCCACAATAACTGGTACTGAAGATTGTTGTTTTATTAAAGAAATGTTGGTTTTATTTTGTATTCCTAATCCGGATCCAATAGGTGCTCCTAACGGCATAATTGCACATGCTCCAACTTCCTCCAGTTTTTTTGTCATAATAGGATCATCATTACAATATACCATGACATCAAAACCTTCTTTGACTAAAACTTCAGTAGATTTGATTGTTTCGATCATATTAGGGTACAAAGTTTTTTTATCTCCAAGAACTTCTAGTTTTACTAATCTCCAGCCTCCCATTTCTCTAGCCAATCTTAATGTCCGTAAAGCTTCATTAGAAGAATAACACCCAGCAGTATTTGGAAGATATGTAATAGTTTTTGGATCTAAATAATCCATTAGCAATGGCTCGTCTTTGTTCAATATATTTACTCTTCTAACTGCAACCGTCACAATGTCTGCGCCAGATGCTCTAACAGCATTTGCTGTTTCTTTGAAATTTTTATATTTTCCTGTACCAACAATTAGACGTGAATTAAAATTTTTGTTTGCTATTGTAAAAGTGTCATTCATAAAACTTAACCTCCTCCAATAAAATGAACAATCTCTACTTTATCATCTTTGTTTAAAATTAAATTTACATATTTATTTTTCTCAACTATTTCACCATTTACTTCTACAGCTACTTTGTTTCTCTGTATTTTGAGCTTATTTAATAGTTCATTTAAATTGGTACCATTGTTTATTTCGTAAGGATCTCCATTTAATTGTATTTTTGCCACATTTAAGTTATTCATTTGAATTATTTTAACTTATTTAAATGACAAAAAAAATACTAATAATAAATGGACCTAATTTAAATCTCCTTGGAGAGCGTGAGGAGTCTAAATATGGAAAATTGACACTAGAAGAAGTAAAAAAAAATTGTGAATCTCATTCAAAATCAATTGGATTTAAAATAACATTTGATCAATCAAATATTGAAGGTGAAATTGTTACAATGATACAAAAGGCTAAAGGTGTTTTTGATGGATTAATCATAAATGCTGCTGGATATACACACACTTCGGTTGCAATTTTAGATGCTCTTCTTGCAGTCAAATTACCTACAATCGAAGTCCATATAACAAATATATATAATCGCGAAGAATTTAGAAAAAAATCTTT
>CEUZ01045607.1_pt1 | contig 12872 bp, 11 predicted proteins | sample 361511 | NCBI WGS metagenome assembly CEUZ01 (sample SAMEA2622822, study PRJEB7988) | marine metagenome | biome: marine biome (ENVO:00000447); feature: surface water layer (ENVO:00002042); material: "saline water (ENVO:00002010), including plankton (ENVO:xxxxxxxx)" | depth 5 m
AAGCTATGAAATCCTGACGGGGTTCACAGGCCGATTACCGAGGATTTTGATAAAAAATGGAGGTTAAGGGTGGAATATCGAGCTCTATTTGTGCATGATCTGGAAAGTACATAGTTCAGGGAAATAGACTTGAAAAGATATTTAGTAATATACGGTATTGTTTCTATCTCAATATTGATGGGGTGTACGGAGAAAAATCCGACTTCCTCAATAGATAATCTTGTCGGGGATCTCAATCCACGTACCCTAGAAGTCATATTGCCATTTGAATCATTTGCTAGCGATATAAGGGTTATAGGGGGCTATGGAACTCCTGCGACTATGGGCCGTGGCATCATAGCAAAAGAATTCCAGGGATTGAATTCCAAGACTTTGATTCGTTTCGGTGGATATCCTGATTCCGTGCGAATCTTCGATTCAACTTCTGGAATTGAATCGTACGACAAGGAATTTTCATTAATAGGCGGACGCTTAGTCCTTTACTTCGATACCATTCAGGGTGCAGGAATTGGACCAGCCGATATAAGTGTCTCTGCTTTACAACAGGATTGGGATGTAAGGACTGCAAACTGGAAAATGGCAATTGATACAGCTGGTGATCGTACAGATTGGGCACAGCCTGGAGGAGGAGTTACGGTTCCTATAGGTGTTGGAACTTTCGATCGCCAGTTCGGTCGAGGAGATGAAAACGATACGATTCCTTTCAATGATTCTCTGAGTATAGCTGTGGATTCAGCTCGGATTGCTCAATGGGCAGATATGTCTGATGATTCACGAGGCGTGTTAGTATCCCTAGAAAATGAAAATAGACGTATGGTTATAGAAGCTGCCCGTCTCAGGCTTAAATTACGTCTCAGTATACTTCCAGACAGCTTGATTGAGCAGACTGCTTTCATAGGAGAGAGCAGTTTTATTTATGATCCTATGCCAGGACCACCACCTGTTGATGATCTCAGAATAGGAGGGGCCCCTTCTTGGCGTACGATTATAAGTTTAGACATACCAAGTGTGCTTAACGGTCCTCCGGAGGTTTGTGAAGTCCTAGTGTGTCCATTCTATATAGGCAGGTCCGATGCACAGGTTAATTTGGCTGAGTTGTTGTTAACTCCTCGGGAGACAGATCCTGCCTATCAATTGTTTGACAGTCTAAACGTAGATCTTCGTGCGGTTATTAATCCGGAACTTCTTCCTAAATCGCCCCTTAGTGGTCAGTTGACTGGTGCTTTTGGTACAACCCTTAAGCCCGATTTTTTCTCTAGTGAATCTGATAAACAAATAGCTTTTCCTATAACTAATGTCGTCAGAGATCTTATGCTTGGGGATTCTGCTACTCTTGCCAATGCACATAATACCATTGCCTTATTGGTCCGCCCTGAGCCTCCTGCATTGGGGTTTGCCTCTTTCTATGGACCAGGAAATACTAAGGCTCCCGTGTTACGGTTGCTTTTGACTGTGGCTGGAAAGTTGGTTCCCAGATGAGGATGACGTTGGTTTTGTTTTGTTTGACCGTCTGTTTTCCTAATATGGCTGTTGGACAATCTATCTTGGCGACCGGAGTGCTCGGTATACGCACTGAGTCTTTGGATGCTGTACAGAGGTCCTTAGGTGGAGTTGGTCTTGCTACTGGGACGACTTCTATTCTTCCTGGAGAACCTACGGCTTCTCTTGACCTTCTTGCCCCAACAGTAACGATGACTGTCCAGCCCACATGGGGTCATTACAATTTAAGGTCGGAAGAAAGTGATTTCCGTGGAACTCGTTTTCCAATTTTGGGATTTGCTTATCCTCTTGGTGTTCAGAGTGTCTTAACAGTGACAGCAGGAAGTGTTTTTGATCAACGCTGGACTGCTACTACTAGAAGTACAATTGATGTTTCAGGTAATTCGGTTCCTATCGTAGATACTTTTGGTTCTGATGGAGGGATATCTGCTTTACGAGTTGGATATGCTCGGAGACTCTCTGCTACATTTGCGGTTGGTGCTTCTACAGGTCTTTACAGAGGCCATGTTGATAGGACCTTTAATCGTTCTTTTGGTCTTGAGGTGGATTCTGTGGATACATCTGGTTCTATCATGCCCTTTGACGATGCAGGCAGATGGAGTTATTCAGGGCCAGTAGCTTCGATCAGTGCTTCTTGGGATCCTAGTGATGTAGTGCAACTGAGCTCTTCTCTGAATTGGTCAGGTACTATAAGCGGCACACCGATAGGTACAACCGAAAGTGAAATAATTAAGGTTGATCCACCTTTAGAAATACGGTTTGCGGCTACTGCTATTCTGAGCTCCAGAATTTCACTAACTGCTGGTATTAGCACAGCAAAATGGGAAGCTAGTTACAATTCCAATATTAGTTCAAATGATGTTGGAAGAGTAAATACTTTGGGGGCAGGTATTCAGTGGCGTGCTGGAAACTTCTGGGCTGGGGAATTGCCGATACGTTTAGGCTATAGGCATACTGGTTTCCCTTTTCTGTTTAAGGGAGTTGCTGCAGTAGAGAAAGCTATGTCGGGAGGGTTTTCTATTATAATGGCCGAGACTCTTGGAATTCCTTTGGCCACTATCGATACTGCTGTTGAAATAGGAAGTCGTAGAGCTGGTGATATGGATGAAAATTTCCGCCGTCTTACATTCACAGTACGGGTTGGAGGTAACTGACAAATCAGGTGATATGAGGGTTCTATACCACACTTTCGGCTGTAAAGCAAATCAATACGATACGGAGCGTATGAGGCAGGAGTTGGAAGCCCTTGGTGCGCTAACTGTAAATTCTGATTCCCCATCTGATGTATGTGTGGTTAATACGTGTACAGTAACCAATGCGGCTGACGCTGATGCTCGCCGTTTCATCCGTAGGATTCGTAGGGAAAGACCCGATATTCGAGTGATTGTTACAGGATGCTCTGCTGCTCTCAGGGCAGAAGATTACAAAACAATGAATGAAGTTGAGGCAGTCGTAGCTGGTTATAATCCTGTTGAATTGGCTAAAAAAGTAGTTGATGGCAAAGGTGGATTAGTCCAATTGGGTATAAAAAAAGGTTTGGGTAAATTGGACATAGAATCCGTGGGTAAATCCTTGCTAACACGTAGAGAAGGGGCCACGAGGGGTTGGCTTAAGATCCAGGATGGCTGTGATCGAAATTGCTCATTTTGTGCTACTAGGTTGGCTAGAGGCAAGAGTCGTTCGCGATTCCCCGAGGATGTAATCAGGGAAGCTGCTATACTAGCTAAAAGTCATCCGGAACTTGTCATTACTGGTATTCATATTGGCCACTACGGACGTGATTTGGCTGATCCGCTAACGCTATCAGGACTTTTGGCCCAATTACTAGAGCAGGTGCCAGATGTTCGTTTTCGTCTTGGCAGCATTGAAGCTACCGAAGTTGATGATCTTTTACTTCAACTGATATCTTCCTCTAAGGGACGATTGGCACCACATCTTCATATGCCCCTCCAGAGTGGCTCAGATCCGGTTCTGCGTCGCATGAGGCGTTGGTATACCAGAGAGAATTATCGGGCCAGAGCTTTTGAAATTTCGTCAAAGCTATCCCGCTTGGGATTGGGTGGAGATTTGATAACAGGATTTCCCGGCGAAACTGATAGTGATCACCAAGCTACCGTTAGGATGATAGAAGAGCTTCCATATACCTATATCCATGTATTTCCATTCTCACCCAAGAAGGGTACGGAGGCTGTAAATTTACCTGATCCTGTTACTCAGCGTGTAGCTGGAGAGCGGAGTCGAGAGATTAGGATGTTGGTTCAGGAAAAGGGCCTTAGATATCGAAGTTCCCGTTCGGGTGAGAGTGCGGAAGTGACACTAGAATCAGAAGGTAGTATGGCACTCACTGGTGATTACATGCGTGTCATCGCCAAAGGATCTATAGGGCCGGATCTATTCCGACTTCATAAAGGTCATCTACGGGGTCTAGGTAAAGATCTTTATATTGAAATAGACAATTAAGATTTTCTTCTGATGTCAATTTGTTATTTGATTATATAACTGAGTTTACCATGATCCTAAAATCCAGAAAACGTGCATACGTTGAGACTTATGGCTGTCAGATGAACATTAGTGACGGCGAGTTGATGGAGGGAGTTTTAAGTGATCATGGATATGAGATCGCTTCTTCACCCGATGAAGCTGACGTCATTTTAATCAATACGTGTGCTATTCGTGAACATGCCGAAAAACGTGTATTGGGTAGGGTTAGTCAGTTATCTGGATTGAAAAGGAATAGACCTGAAGTTGTAATTGGTGTTACTGGATGTATGGCCCAGAGGATGGGTGATTTACTTCTGGAGAGGGCCCCTCTAGTAGATCTTGTCATGGGTCCAGATGGGTATCGATCTCTTCCTGAGAGACTTGATGCCCTAGAAGGATTACGGCAAGCAAAAGTTTCAAAGTCAGGAGAAAAAAAAGGGACACAGCTTACAGTTCTTGATCTTAACTTAGGTGAGAACTATGAAGGTATTTCGCAACTTCGTACGTCTCAAATTTCCGCATGGGTGCCTATTCAGCGAGGTTGTAATCATCGATGCACTTTTTGTATCGTACCATACGTTAGGGGTTCTGAAAAAAACCGTCTCCCTCAAGATATTCTCAGAGAGATCGAAGAGATTGCTGACTCAGGTATTACCGAAGTAACGCTTCTGGGACAGACTGTGAATTCATATCAATCTAATGAGACTTCATTCACAGAGTTGCTTCGTTCTGTAGCTCGTGTTCCAGGTATTCAAAGAGTACGTTTCACATCACCCCATCCAAACGATGTGACTCCAGAACTTTTGGAAGTAATGGCAGAGGAATCTGCTGTCTGTGAACAATTACATCTGCCACTCCAGTCTGGTAACGACCATGTACTCAAGAGGATGCTTCGTCGCTATACGGTGGATAGTTTTTTAGATAAAGTAGAACTGGCTAGGCTTACTGTCCCCAACCTTGCTATCTCCACTGATGTGATTGTTGCCTTTCCTGGTGAATCTCGTGAGGAATTTGAGGATACATTGAACTTATTGCGCCACGTACGTTTTGATGATGCTTATACTTATCGATATTCCCTTCGTGAAGGTACTCCAGCAAGTCGATTCCCGAATGAAGATTTCATCGCTGATGATGAGGCACAGAAACGTCTAGAGATCCTGATTGAGGTTCACCGTAAAATCCAAAGTGAGATCAATCGAAGTGAAGTCGGTAATGTTGAGGAAGTCTTGATTGAAAAAAGTGCACGTCATCCAGGCCAGATTCTTGGACGCACTAGACGTAATAAGGTGGTGGCATTTCAGGGATCCCCAGAACTTATTGGCACCTATAAGAGTGTATCTTTAACTGCCACCACAGGTGCTACTTTTGTGGGCGAATTAATAGATTCTTCAGCATTGGCTTTTGATTCTTGAACTTATAATGTTTCTATTCTTCATTAAGCGCTTAGACGGACTATTTTACCTATGAACCATCTTACTGGTTTTCTGGGTATATTCTCAGTGCTATTGGTCTCTATTGCTTTCACAGCACTTAACGGAACGCAACGAGTTACGGTTAATCTGGGAATAGTAATTCTAAATCAGATTCCTGTTACCTGGGTAGCTTTTGGTGGTTTGTTTACTGGAATGGTGATTATGTTGATCGCCGGATTACAGGGTGATCTGAAAGTTAGAGGAATTCTGCGTCAGCGATTAGAAATAGAAGATCAGGAGGAGCGTGCTCTGATTGATAGAACCCAGCAAGATCTATTTCCTGCTGATACTACTATGGAAGAAATCAAAGAGTAGATACGGGAGGTCCTATTAGCTTTATCAGCAGGAGTTTAGTTACCGTTGACCATGGCGAAGCCACAATTATCGTGGCCTCACATGCCATCGTACCATACTTATGCCGCATGCTATGTCAGAAAGCAACCTAGTTACACTAGAACAGTATATCCTCGAAGAGGAACTTAGTCGTCCAGGAGCTACAGATGCTTTTGGCACTCTGCTTAATTCCATTACGTTGGCGGCTAAAGCCATATCGAAAGAAGTTAATAGAGCTGGGGTAGTTGATATTGTCGGTAGTACTGGCACGACAAACGTCCAGGGAGAGTCGGTACAAAAACTCGATGTGTATTCTCAGGACGTTATATTTGCAGCGGTAAATCATACGGGTACAATCTCGTGTATGGTTTCTGAAGAGCACGAAGAAATCTTGTCCATCCCTGAGGAATTCCCAAGGGGAGATTACGTTTTGATATGCGATCCTCTAGATGGTTCGTCTAATATCGATGTCAACGTCTCTATAGGTACTATTTTCTCAATACATAATAAGATTTCAGAAGGTGAAGATGGAGTCCTAGAGGATTGCCTCCAACCTGGTTACCGACAGATCGCCGCTGGGTATTTTCTCTATGGCTCCTCAACTATGTTAGTCTATACAAGTGGCCATGGTGTTAACGGATTTACTCTTGATACGTCGGTTGGAGATTTCATACTTAGCCATCGCAATATCCGGATCCCAGCACCTCCGAACCTTATTTATTCAGTCAATGAATCCTACTATAAACACTGGTCTGAGGGACAACAGTCATTAGTGCAAAGCCTAAAAAATATCGATGGAAAAACTATGGGCACCTACACCTCTCGCTACATTGGATCTTTGGTTGCGGATTTCCACCGGACGCTGCTCAAAGGTGGGATTTTTATGTATCCTGCAGATACGAATAACATACATGGTAAGCTTAGGCTCCTCTACGAAGCTGCACCTATGTCTATGATCTGTGAGCAAGCAGGTGGAAAAGCTTCAAACGGGAACAGACGTATTCTTGATATCATTCCCGAAACGCTACATCAGAGGACACCCCTTTATATTGGATCCCATGATATTGTTACTATGGCCGAGAGCTATTTGGCTTAATATTTGGAGATTTGATCGTAGCCGATCTTGTTAATTAGCTATTAATGGGGTGGTTACCTGGTATGTGTCCGTTATCTAGGTCCACCAAAGGAGTGGAATAGTTACCAGAAAAACATGCTTCACAAAAAGTTCCATGATCGGCTACTACCGACATCATACCCTCAAGAGATAAATAACCTAAAGAATCAACCTCTAAAGTTTTTCCTATCTCATCTGGACTTAGCCGTGATCCAATTAGTTCTTCCTTGCTGGGCATATCGATTCCGTAAAAGCATGGGAATCGTACGGGTGGACTAGCAATACGAAAATGAACTTCTTTTGCTCCTGCCTGACGGATAAACCTCACTAGACTCTTGCTTGTTGTACCTCTGACCAAAGAATCGTCTACTACAATAACTCGCTGCCCTTCGAGCACTTCTCGGACGGGGTTGTATTTCATGCGTGCACCAAAGTCACGGTCCGCCTGGGATGGCTTGATGAAAGTACGACCCACGTAGTGATTGCGTAGAAGTCCTAATTCATAAGGTATACCGCTAGCTTCGCTATATCCCAGGGCAGCTGAATTAGCACTGTCTGGTACGGCGATAACAGAATCTGCATCTATTGGGTGCTCCTCAGCTAATCGTCTCCCAAAACCTCGTCGAGCACTATCTACTGAGATTGTCCATAGACGTGAATCAGGTCGAGCAAAATAGACGAGCTCGAATATACAGGGAGCTTTATTTTTGGCTTCTGGAAGGCTTTGAAGCTTATTTACTGACTCACCTTTAATCTTAAGAATTTCTCCCTGTTCTATATCCCTCACATATTCTGCTCCGATGATGTCTAGGGCACATGTTTCACTGGCCACTACATGTCCTTTGTCCAGCTTACCCAATACTAGAGGGCGATATCCTCTAGGATCCCGAACAGCGTATAGGGTGTCACTCACAGTGATAGCTAGAGAAAAAGCCCCCTCAAGTTGTTTGAGGGCATCGTTTATCTGGGTGTCAACTGTATTGTATTGAGAACGTGCTATAAGATGGACTATTACTTCAGAGTCCGATGTAGTCTGAAAGATAGCTCCTTCACTTACTAGACGTTTTTTGAGTTTGTATGCATTAGTCAAATTACCGTTGTGTGCTACGCTAAGATCACCCTCGGCATATCGGGCAACGATGGGTTGGGCATTTAATACCTTACTGCCACCTGCTGTCGAATAGCGTACGTGCCCAATTGCCGTACGACCGGAAAGTTTTATCAGAGATTCAGCATTGAAGACGTCCGCCACAAGTCCCACGTCCTTGTGTACATGTGCCCTTCCATCATCTATAGCACAGATGCCCGCAGATTCTTGACCTCTATGCTGGAGTGCATATAGCCCCAGGAATGCCAATTCTGCAGACCCTTCTATTCCGCTTATGCCCACCACTCCACACTCTTCATGGGGACCTTCATCTAGTTGTGATACTGTGATGTCTGTGGGCACATCTATGATGGGAAGTGGTTTTTCAGTCATTTTTTAGCTAACTCTTTCCATCAAAAGAGGGATAGAACCGAAGAATAATTCCGAAATAGTATCTAAGTCGATATCGAGCACTACGCTTCTGCCTTCTATCCGGAAACCATCTTTTGCTGATACTACTCTGCCTATCTTTCTGCAAGGTACACCGTGGCTTTTAGAAAGGCGAAGAATGTCTTCTGCTATATTGTAATCGCAGGATACAATTATTCTTCCCTGTGCTTCACCGAAAAGCAGAGGTACGGGATGGAGAGAATCGTGCAGTGTGACGTGGACACCCATGGGCGATGTTTTTTGTCCTAATGCACTTTCGGCTAGTGCACAGGCTAAACCGCCCTCTGAAACATCATGGGCTGAATTTAATAATCCTTTCTGAATCATAGATAACACAGCGTGCTGAAGGCTTCGTTCTGCAAGGAGATCCACGTTAGGAGGTTCGCCCGCTACCAGTTTCTCGATGACGTAAAGATACTCTGAACCACCCAATTCATCAGTGTTGTCACCCAAAAGGATTATTGCATCGCCTTCTTTTTTAAACGCAGGATCCATCAGATGATTAACGTCTTCAACAATTCCTACCATACCAATAACAGGGGTTGGGTATATGGCCACTCCTTCTGTTTCGTTATAGAAGGATACATTTCCTCCTGTTACTGGTGTCTCGAATAGCTTACAGGCATCAGCCATGCCAAGAACTGCTTCTCGGAATTGATAGTAGATGTGAGGTTTCAATGGGTTCCCAAAGTTCAAATTATTGGTAACTGCTGTGGGCATTGCCCCTACACACGCTAAATTTCTTCCTGCTTCAGCTACGGCTGCCATAGTACCCATCCGAGGGTTTAGGTAGACGTATCGACCGTTACAATCTGTTGTAGCAGCCACTGCTTTGGAGGTTCCCCTGAGGCGTACTACACCAGCATCGGATCCAGGTCGTATGGCAGTTCCTGTACGAACTGTTGTATCATACTGACGGTAAACCCACTGTTTTGAGGCAATATTGGGGGATGATATAAGTTTTAAGAAAACCTCTGTCTGATCTGGCCTTGCTTCGATGAAGCTTGAAATATCCATGTTTCTTAAATTCTTGATCTCATCAGACTCAACTCCCTCTCTTTCGTAGGTGGGACATCCTTCGGTTAGAGGTAGAGCGGGTATCTCGGCAACAATTTTGCCTCCTTCTACAACTCGGAAGTTTCCATCATTAGTAACTTTTCCAATTTCTTTGGCCTCAAGGTCCCATTTTTTCAAAATTTCTATGACATCATCTACTTTTCCGTTTTTGGCTACGACCAACATGCGTTCCTGAGATTCGGATAAGAGGATCTCATAAGGGGTCATATTTGGTTCTCGCACGGGCACAAGATCCATATTGATTTCTACGCCATTGTCCGAGCGGCTGGCCATTTCTGATGCACTTGATGTTATACCTGCGGCACCCATGTCTTGTATGCCGGTGATATGACCACTCTTGATAAGTTCCAGGCTTGCTTCTAAGAGAAGTTTCTCAGTGAAAGGGTCTCCCACCTGTACCTGTGGCCGACTAGCTTGAGAATCTTTATTTAATTCTTCTGATGCGAATGTTGCACCATGGATACCGTCACGACCCGTCCTTGCTCCGACTGCCATCAGAGGGTTGCCTATACCTTCAGCTTCTCCTTTGATCAAATCTTCTGATTTCATTAAACCTAGGCACATCGCATTTACGATAGGATTCCCTTCCCATCCTTCATCGAAGAATACTTCGCCCCCGATGTTTGGTATGCCTACACAGTTACCATAATCTCCGATCCCTTTTACTACACCTGCGAATAGGTATTGAACTCTTCCGCTGTCAAGGTTTCCAAAGCGTAGTGAATTCAGAATAGCTATAGGTCTTGCACCCATGGTGAAAACATCCCTCAAGATACCTCCAACCCCCGTAGCTGCACCTTGATAAGGCTCGACGGCTGAAGGATGGTTATGGGATTCGATCTTGAATGCCAAAGCCAATCCTTCACCTAGGTCGATTACTCCTGCATTTTCGCCAGGGCCTTGAATCACCCATGGAGCTTCAGTAGGAAGAAGGCGTAGAAGTCGTTTAGAATTTTTGTATCCACAGTGCTCTGACCACATAGCACTGAATACGCCTAGTTCTGTAAATGTAGGTTCTCGACCGAGGATTTTAATTATTCTATCGTACTCGGAAGGTGATAGGCCATGCTCTTCAATTAACTCCGGTGTTATGCTAGGATCACCCTTAATGGGCACAGGAATTGATTGCTGTGAGATACCTTTATTATCCGATCTAGTGTTCAAGGTTCAGTTGGGTTTCCTTAGAAATTGTTTGTGTGGTTAATTCCCTTAAGTATTACTCATCGGTTCAAGGTGGGCTAATAGGGCAGCAAAGATTCCGAGTCCATCTACAGAACCGAGTATTTCTTCTACCGCTCGCTCTGGATGAGGCATCATTCCCATGACGTTACCTTCTTGGTTAATAATCCCAGCTATATTGAAGGCTGATCCGTTGGGATTAGCACTTGTGTTTGCCTCTCCATGTATATCTGCATACCGCAATAGCACACGATCTTCTTTTTCGAGTTTTTCTAGTATGTCGTCACTGGCATAGTAGTTTCCTTCAGCGTGGGCAATAGGCATACGTAATATCTGTCCAGCATCGTATTCACTAGTAAAGATCGTTTTGTTGTTCTCCACTCGAAGCAATACGTCGTGGCTGGCAAATAGCAAAGATCTATTGCGAAGTAATACGCCCGGCAGGAGTCCGGCTTCGCACAGAATTTGAAATCCATTGCAGATTCCAAGCACCGGTCCACCTGATACGGCAAATTCTTTGACGGATTTCATTATCGGACTCATTGTGGCGATAGCCCCTGCTCGCAAGTAATCTCCATACGAAAATCCTCCAGGGAGCATGATCGCATCCACATCCCCTAAGTGAACGTCCCTGTGCCACAGAAATTCGGGGTTTCCAGTTGCGGTTTCAACGCACTTGTATAGGTCATAATCACAATTAGATCCCGGGAAGGTGATGATGCCAACTTTCATAATTTCTTCTGCTCTTCGATCACCCTATGCGCCTCAATATCGAAGTCTTCCATAACTGGGTTTGCAAGGATATGGTGGCACATGTCTTCTCCTTGCTTGCGGGCTTCTTCTTCCGAGGGTGCTTCTATATCGAGGTATAGAAGTTTCCCAACACGTACGTTTTGTATGCCCTCATAGTCAAGTGAATGTAGGGCGTGTTGGATGGCCTTGCCTTCTGGATCTAATAAACCAGGGCGAGGGACAACCCTGATCTCTAAGTGCCAGAGTGTCACGCTTCTTTCTCCTTATCATAAGATTGTAAATGGGTGTATTCTTGTTTGTATCGTTCGGGTCCTAATTCGCTATAATCCAGCTCTCTTGCTTCATTGTCTAAATTGTCTCCTGGAATGCTTAGCAGTGGATCTGGATCTGGAAGACGCTCTAGGAGGCCATTAATAACAGATCCCACAAGTCCCCATATGGTGTAAATTATTAGCATGGGAAAGAAGTAATATGATGGAAAAACTATAGCTGCAGAAACGTTTCCAAATAACCATAGGGAGGTCAGGATTCCCTTTTTAGACTTAAATCCGATTTGTGGGACAACGGGATAGGGAATATTGCTCAACATTAAAGCACTTAGGACTATGATAAGTATCCCAATGATGCGTGGCCAAGGCATTCCATCAAGATAGATTTGGAATCCTATAGTCTGACTAAAAGGATAGAAGGTAGCCAGGATCATCGCCGGTGTCGGAGAGGGAAGGCCATGGAAACAGAGTTTAGTCTCTCCAGCTTGTTCTACGTTGAAGCGAGCTAGGCGTATTACTACGGCTGATACATATAAAAGAGGTATAACCCAACTCCAGTTTCCGTCCGAAAAGTATAATGCATGCATTATTAATGCTGGCGCCACACCGAAAGAGATGGCATCTACCAGAGAATCCAATTCTTCCCCAAAGGCTGAACCGGTTCTGGTGAAACGGGCAATACGTCCGTCTAATAGGTCTGTTATTGCAGCCCACACTATGAACCATCCTGACCACATAAAGTCACCGCGGGTAGCCGCCACTATCGCATAGAAGCCAAAAAACAAATTGGCCATTGTGAAAGCGGAAGGGATGATTATGATCCCCTTCTGAAGTTTAGTTTTAGGTTTCTGGATATTGATCATGCTTGAGAGCTTTTTGCTTGATTACTTGTCCGTTTGTTAATGTGGGCTAAAATAGTAATTCCACCTAGCACTTTATCGCCTATGCTACATAACAAGTTCCATTCTATAGGAATAAATAGATCCACCCTGGAACCGAACTTAATAATACCAATACGGTCTCCAATTTTTACTTCTGTACCTTTTTTGGGATAAGTAACAATCCTACGTGCAATAAATCCTGCGATTTGTCTCACTAGTACCGAACCTTCCTGATTAATAATTCCCAAAGAAGATTGCTCATTCTCCTCACTAGCT
>CEUZ01027764.1_pt1 | contig 12870 bp, 12 predicted proteins | sample 361511 | NCBI WGS metagenome assembly CEUZ01 (sample SAMEA2622822, study PRJEB7988) | marine metagenome | biome: marine biome (ENVO:00000447); feature: surface water layer (ENVO:00002042); material: "saline water (ENVO:00002010), including plankton (ENVO:xxxxxxxx)" | depth 5 m
AGTTCTGATTCTACGGTCAATATGTTCGATCTCAAGTATCAAATGAGACTCAACGATTTACACGATTTTTCAGATGTTCAGATGATGCACTATTCGATGGTTAGTCAAAATTTAGAATTGATTGACCAAATGTTGGTAGGAAAACATCCTTTCGATTTTTCCAGACACCAAGATCGTTTGCATATTCACATGGATTGGACAAATGATATTGCAACAGATGAATATTTACTTATCGAAGCATATGAAATTTTGAGTCCAGAAACATATACATCAGTTTATAACGACAGGTTCCTAAAGCAATACGCAACGGCATTGATGAAAAGACAATGGGGTCAAAATTTAAGCAAATTTGAAGGTTTGCAACTTCCCGGCGGTGTAACCTATAGTGGTAGTACCCTGATGCAAGAAGCAACTACAGAAATAGAAACACTTGAAACACAAATGCAAATGAGATACGAAGAAATGCCACAATTTTTAGTGGGGTAAGAAATGACAGTCAGAACGGGTTTTACACATCATTCGTCTACAACTGAACAAAGCATGGTTCAGAATCTAGTAACTGAAGCAATACAAATTGCTGGATTTGATATTAATTATTTGCCTAGAACTAGCAACAATATTGATACATTGTTTGATGATGCAGAAAAAAATTCATTTACGACTTCGTATACCATAGAAATGTATTTTGGACAAGATACCATTAATGGTATGGGTGGTACAGGAGATATTGCTGGTAGATTTGGGTTAGAAATACAAGATACCTGTCAATTAGTTTGTTCAGTTCAAAGATTTACCGATGTTGTAACCGCAGGGGATGCGACTATAACTAAACCCAGAGAAGGTGATTTAATATATCTTCCTTTATCGAGTCAGTTGTATGAGATTACTTTTACGGAAGACATGGTTCCATTTTTTCAATTAGGAAAAAATTATGTCTGGCAGATGGAATGTTCATTATTCCGTTATGCACAAGATACAATGGATACTGGTATTACAGCAGTTGATGCTATTGCCACAGAAACAGACAACTTTACACAAAGCACAGATATTGAATCTGATGCTGATGGTGGTATTGTTGATTTTACAGAATCTAATCCATTTGGTGTATTCTAATGCTTGGAACAACATTTTATAACGAATCTATTAGAAAAGCACTTGTTGCTTTTGGTACGTTGTTTAACAATATTACTATTCAACGTGTGGATTCTAGCAACAATACACAGAATATTCTTGTACCATTAGCATATGCTCCTAGAGCAAGGTTTAGACAGTTGGCACAAGCGGCAACAGGTGTAGAAACCCAATTTGAACTGCCAAGAATGAGTTTTGAATGGACATCTCTGACATACGATTCAACTAGAAAATTAAATACCATGCAAAAAATAGGAACTGCTGTTAGTGGTGATACCTCACAAGTAAACTATAGATGGCAAAGAGTTCCTTATAATTTGGATATTACATTGTCAATTGCTTGCGATCAGACAGAAGATGGATTAAAAGTTGTAGAGCAAATTTTGCCTTATTTTACACCAGAATTAACTGTTGCTATTAATGATGTTGTTAAACATGACATGCCAGTTATTTTATCGGATGTTTCACAAGAGGATCAATGGGAAGGTGGATTAACTGGTGAAAGACGATTAATTATTTGGACATTAAATTTCCAGTTAAAAACTTATTTATACGGCCCAAGTGCGACATCTAAAGTTGTTACAGAAGCAATTGCACAGATGTATAGTAATGTATTTAACGATTTTGATACTATTGGTCATACATCAGGAGATCATTCTGAGACATTAGACGCAGATGGAAAGGCAGTTAGTCGAATTATAAGAACTAATACGACAAATGTCAAAACGGATAGATAATTATGAATCACAAAGTGGATTATATTCTTAACGATATTTTTGATATGGAAGAACCAGAAACCAAAGAAGTGGAAGAAAATTTACAGGTGGTAGAATCCAATCCAGAAAATCGAACAATTGACGTTGAAGAAGATTACATAAAAAGTCGGGAACATTACTATAAATTATTTAATCAAGGTGTTGATGCAATGGAATATGCTCTGGAATTAGCAAAGCAATCAGATAATCCAAGAGCATTTGAGGTATATGGGCAACTGTTAAAGAATACATCCGAAGTCAATGATCGTTTGATTGATTTACAAAAGAAAATGGAAGAACTGAAAGCAATAGAAAAAAAAGGAAATCCGACAAAGGTTACAAATGCTTTGTTCGTGGGTTCCACATCTGAATTACAGAAATTAATCAAGAATAAAAAGAAAGAAGATGCAGTCGATTAATTATCTAGGAAATCCTTTACTAAAGAAGGCAAATGTACCGATAGATTTTACACCAGAACAGGTGGAAGAATATATCAAATGTGCCGATGATCCGATTTATTTCATCAAAACATACATGAAAATTGTAACGGTGGATGACGGTTTGATTGGATTTGATATGTGGGATTTTCAAGAGGATATGGTTCAGCAATTTCATGATAACAGATTTGTTATTTGTAAAATGCCCCGACAGACGGGAAAATCGACTACCATTATTTCATATTTGCTTCATTATGTACTTTTTAATCAAGATGTTAGGATAGGAATTCTAGCAAACAAGGGAAGCACAGCAAGAGAGTTACTAGGACGATGGCAATTAGCATATGAAAATTTGCCAATTTGGATGCAACAAGGTGTAGTTGAATGGAACAAAGGTAATATCGAACTAGAAAATGGTTCTAAAATTCTCGCATCATCTACATCGTCAAGTGCAATCAGGGGTGGAACATTCAATATTATATTTTTAGATGAATTTGCCTTTGTACCAGAACATATTGCTGAAGATTTTTTCAGATCAGTTTATCCTACAATTTCATCTGGTAATACAACTAAAGTATTGATAGTTTCAACACCTAATGGTATGAATCAGTTTTATAAAATGTGGACTGATTCAGTAGAAGGACGTAGTGATTATGTACCGATTGACGTACATTGGTCAGCAGTTCCTGGCCGGGATAGTAAATGGAAAGAACAAACCATACGAAACACCTCAGAAGATCAATTCAGGATAGAATTTGAAACTGAGTTTATAGGTTCAACCAATACACTAATTTCACCTAGCAAATTGACAACATTGGCATTCAGAGAACCGATTGCTAGAGGTGATAGTCTGGATATTTACGAAACGGCAAAGAAAGGACATATTTACATGATGTCTTGTGATGTTGCTAGAGGTGCTGGTAAGGATTATTCAGCATTTTCGGTGATTGATATTACAGATACACCTTATAAATTGGTAGCAAAATATCGTGATAATCACATTTCACCTTTATTATATCCCAATGTTATAGAAAAGGTAGCAAGGGATTATAATGAAGCATATGTATTAGTAGAAGTAAATGATATTGGTGGTCAAGTTGCTGACACACTTTATCAGGATTTAGAATATGAAAATCTTTTATCATCTACTGTTAAGGGTCGTGCTGGACAAGTGCTGAGTGCTGGTTTTGGTCGTGGTTCAGAAATGGGAATCAAAACAACCGCACAGGTCAAAAGAATAGGTTGTCGAGTACTAAAAACTTTGATAGAAGAAGATAAATTATTGATAGTTGATTTTCAGACTATTGCTGAATTGACTTGTTTTGCAGTCAAAGGAAAAAGTTATCAAGCAACAGAAGGTTCGCATGACGACTTAGTTATGACGTTGGTATTATTTTCTTGGGTAAGTAATCAAAGATATTTTAAAGATTTGATGGATCAAGATTTAAGATTGAAATTGCATGAACAGAGAATTCGTGAAATAGAAGATGATGTAACTCCTTTTGGAATTATCAATACTGGATTGGAGATTGAAACTTTTTTGGATTCAGATGGTCAGATGTGGGAAGTTGTCGAGTGAAAAATGTGTTTTTTATAAATAACAATACAATCTTAATTGATATTTAAGAAAACGAAAAGTTTCAAAAACAATTGAACAAGGAGAAAGAATATGGCATTTCAAGTAAGTCCAGGCGTAAGTGTTTCGGAAATTGATGCTACTAATGTCTTAGCACCGAGTGTTTCATCAAATACTGGGTTTGCATCTGCCTTTGTGTGGGGGCCCGCAGACAAAATAGTTTCGATTACTTCTGAACAAGACTTAGCAAATATATTTGGAAAACCGACAAATACAGATGTTGAAGGAAATTGGCACGTTGCTTCTAGTACTTTAGCATATGGTGGATCATTAAACGTTGTTAGAACATTGGGTACAAACTCATTAAATGCATTAGATGGAGCATCTGTTACGAGTGAAGGTACAGTTGTATCTTTTAATGGTGGTGTAATTCAAACAGTAGAAATTGCAACAGGTGGTTCTAGTTATGCCGATGCAACTGGTTTGGCAGCTTCTGGTGGAACTGGCACAGGTGCAACAGTTGATATTGATGCAACTGGTGGTGTAATTCAAACTATTACTGTAAATAATGGTGGTAGAGGATATAAATCAGGGGATACATTAACTGTTACGCAAGGTGGTGCAAGTGGTGGTACTTTTACGGTTGAAACCGTTGACGGTGCAGTTGTTTTAGGAACAACGGAACTCCTTACATCCAATGCATGGAATGGTGGAACCGATCAAACAAACGTAGCATCTGGTGCTACTACTGTAAGTCCAGCTGGTGGAACTGGTTTTACTGCCACTCTCACAACCACCAATAGTGGAACTAAAGTCAAAATCGTTTCAATAACTAATGCTGGTTCAGGATATAGTTCTGGTGATGTAATTACAATCGAAGATCCTGGCTCTACTGAAAATACAGTTTCGTTAGTGATAATGGATACTTCTTCAGATGGTGGTCAGAAAATTGCTAATGAAGATGTTTTCGATAGTAATGATAGTGGTTCAACAAATTCCTCTGCTGGAACTGCTAGTTTTGCCGCTCGGTATGCTGGTGCATTAGGAAATGCAATACAAGTTAGATTGTTCCATCAAACAGGAGCATTAGCAGGGTGGAATGGTTCTTATACTCAAAATGGATCAGCAAAAACAGTAGATTTTGGTGGTTTGTTTGATAGAAAACCGAATACCTCAGATTATGTTCTAAATAATAATGGTGGTACGGATGTCAATGACGAAGTACATTTAGTCGTTGTTGATAGAACAGGTGAAATTTCTGGTATTGCAGGTACTGTTTTAGAAAAATATGCTCATGTTTCACTTGCAACAGATGCTAAAGATTCTCAGGGAAATAGTAACTACATTAAAGATGTAGTTCGTAGAGATTCAAAATACATCTATGTTACAGGACAATGGGATAATATTCAGAGTGCATGGGAAGGGAAAAATTCAGCAAACACAACTGCTTTCACTGCTTCAGCTGCACAATCCATCAACCTCTCAGGAGGAGTTAGTGATGATGATTCTGGTGCTGGTGGTGGAAATCATTCTGCAAAACGTTATTCCGCAACAACTGGTTATGGATTATTTTCAGATAAAGAAGCAATTGACATTGATTTATTGCCAATAGGTGTAGATTCATCTGGTGCATTAGCAATACAAGTAATCGACAATATTGCTAAAATTCGTAAAGATTGTATCGTTTTTCTTTCACCTGATAGTGCAAGTGTTCTTGGAACTAGTACAACAAAAGCAGATTCTGTGATAACAGATTCTGAACAATCTGGATTATCCAGTACATCATATGCTGTTATGGATTCTGGATGGAAAAGAACATACAACAGATATACAGATAAATATATAGACATACCATTAAATGGTGATGTTGCTGGTCTTTGTGTTAGTGTTGATAATGCATTAGGTGCTTGGTGGAGTCCAGCAGGGTTAAATCGTGGAGCAATTCGCAATTTAGTAAAATTGCACTTCGATCCAAATAAGACAGACAGAGATAAATTGTATAAAGCAAATGTTAATCCAGTTGCTACTATTTCTGGTGCTGGTACAATATTATACGGAGATAAAACATTCTTGAAAAAACCTAGTGCTTTTGATAGAATTAATGTACGCAGACTATTTAACCTACTAGAACGAACAATTGCGAATTCTGCTAAGTATATGTTATTTGAATTTAATGACGAATTTACTAGAGCATCATTCCGTAATATGGTAGAACCATTCCTTGCTGGTATTAAAGCAAAACGTGGTATCTTCGATTATAAAGTTGTTTGTGATACTTCCAATAATACAGCAGATGTAGTTGATAGAAATGAATTTGTTGGTGATATTTACATTAAACCAGCACGTTCCATCAATTATATTCAATTGAACTTTATTGCTGTTAGAACTGGTGTATCGTTCTCAGAGGTTGCAGGATAAAAGGAGAAATAAGTAAATGGATATTTCTGGTTTCAAACAAGCAATGGCAGGGGGTGGGGCAAGACCCACTCTCTACTATGTTCAAATTATGCCCCCATCAGGTCTGAGTGGAAATGTTGGAACGCAAGGTTCCAATTTTATTCAATTCATGGCACAAACTGCTTCTATACCAGCAGGTACTATCGGAATGATAGAAGTACCTTTTATGGGAAGAAAAGTTAAGATGGCAGGGGATAGGACGTATGAAGATTGGAATACAACGATTGTCAACGATGAAGGGTTTACGGTCAGAAATTATGTCGAAAAATGGCAAGAATTGATTAATGGCCCTATAAGTAATCTAACTTCTGCTAAAGATTATGCAGATTATACATCTGTTGCTCATGTTGTTCACTTATCAAAATCTGGTGAAAAAATTGCTGAATATGCCATGCAAGATTGCTGGCCCAGCACAGTTGCCGCTATTGAATTGGGATGGGAAACTAACGATTCATTAGAAACTTTTGATATAACTTGGACATTTAATCAATGGGTTAATCTAGGTTCTGAAAATAGTTCTACTGATTTGGGAGATGAGGTTATAACACCTATTATAAATAAAATGAGAGATGGATTATCACAAAGAATTACTAGTTTAACAGACAAATTAGTATAATAAAAAAACAATCGGGGGGAGTTACAAATATCCCCCCATTTCTCTAGGTATCAAAGATGGCAAAATTTTTAGGATTTGAAATAACGAGAGCAAAGAAAAAGAATTTAGAAACGTTTGCTCCACCAGAAAACGATGACGGTGCGTTGCCTATTGCGTCAGGTGGTGCATTTGGTCAATACGTTGATATGGCAGGGTCTATCAAAAATGAGATAGAACTGATTAATCGTTATCGTGATATGGCACTTCACCCAGAATGCGATGCAGCTATAGATGATATAGTAAATGAAGCAGTCATAATGCCAGAAGATGAAGAAAGTGTTGTCAAATTAGATTTAAATCAATTGGGTGCGCCCGATACTGTCAAGAAAAAAATACATCAATCCTTTGATGAAATAGTTGACAAACTAAAGTTTGACACCCAAGCATATGAAATTTTTAGACGATGGTATGTTGATGGTAGACTCTATTATCACATAATTATTGATGAAAAAAATAAAAAACAAGGAATTCAAGAACTTAGGTACGTTGATCCAAGAAAGATCAGAAAGGTCAGAGAAAATAAAAAAGTAAAGACCGATAAAGGTGATATGGTCAAGAAGACCGAAGAATATTTTGTATACAATGAAAAAGCAATAAAACCAGATGCACAAATATCAGAAGCAGTTAGGATATTGCCTGATGCAATTGCCCATGTAACATCTGGTTTGTTTGACCACGCAAAGAATGTGGTCGTAAGTCATTTGCATAAAGCAATAAAACCGTTAAATCAATTGAGGATGATGGAAGATGCGTTAGTAATCTACCGTATCAGTCGGGCTCCAGAAAGACGACTATTCTACATTGATGTAGGAAACTTACCCAAAGCAAAAGCAGAACAATATTTGCAAGACACAATGAATCGGTATCGTAATAAACTGGTTTATAATGCTGATACGGGTGAGATTAGAGATGACAGGAAGCATATGTCAATGTTAGAGGATTTCTGGTTGCCTAGACGAGAAGGTGGACGAGGTACAGAAATTTCAACATTGCCCGGCGGTCAGAATTTAGGAGAAATGGAAGATGTTATTTACTTCCTCCAGAAATTCTACAAGTCGTTGAATGTACCATCGTCCAGAATTGATGACCAGAATAGTTCTGGTTTCTCTTTAGGTAGAGAATCGGAAATAACAAGAGATGAATTGAAATTTTCAAAGTTTGTTCAGAGGTTGAGAACAGAATTCACTGATTTCTTCAATCAACTGCTCAAGGCACAATTAGTACTACAGGGCATAATCAAACCTCAAGATTGGGATAAGATTAAGCACGAAATTCAGTACGTCTATGCAGAAGATAACTTTTATAGAGAACAGAAGAACAGTGAAATTTTAAACATGCGATTGGAAGCACTCAGCACAATATCCGAGTATGCTGGACGTTACTTCTCAATGGCATGGATAAAAAAGAATATTATGCAAATGACGGATAAGGAAATAGTCGAAATGCAAAAACAGATTGATGCAGAGGTTGATGGTGGGAAAATTGTTAAAGATGCTACAATCGAGTGGGGTGGTGTAGGGCCACAGGGGCCTCCAGAACCCGAAGTTCCAGAAAAACCACCCGAACAAGCACCTGACAATCAACCATCACCAACCGATGCACCAACTGAAGAGGAAGTACAATTTTTAAAAGAATTAGACACAATTCATAGTCAAATAGAGGATGTATAAGGAGTTTTTAGATGGCAACAACCGATTTAGTAAATGCGATTTTGAATGATGATAATGTAGAAGCAATGAATCAGTTCAATATAGTTCTTGCTGATAAAATAAATGATGCTTTAGATGTTAAAAAAGAACTTGTTGCCACTGATTGGTTGAATAGCATCGACAATGAAGAAGAAGTCGAAACAGAGGTAAAGTAATATGGCACAAAAAGTTTTATTCGATCAATCGACAATAAAAGGAAAGGCATCGTATTTAATCAATCTTGCTAGTGGTGGTTCCGAAACGTTAGATATTTCTGCGTTGGATGATTCTAGTGGTGCAACAGCAAGAGTTAATATAGTTGATGTAAAATGGACATCTGCCGCTGGTGTAACTATTGCTTGGGATGCTGGAACAGATGAAACAGCAATGCAATTATCAGGAAATGGTGTCTGGAAAGAAGCACAACTTCCATATAGTACTGCTAGTGGTGCAACTGGTGATATTATAGTAACTGCTGGTAGTGGTGTTGCAACTGTTGTCATTACCGTTAGAAAAGTTGCTGGTTTCACTGGTAGAACAGACTATTCTGGATAAAGGGGTAAAAATGAAACTTATAACGGAAGTTAATGAAGAATTGGAAGTTATTGAGATTGAAGAAGGTACAGACGGCAAAAAAGGTCTGTATTTAGAAGGTGTTTTCCTTCAATCCGAAACTGTCAATCGTAACAAAAGGTCTTATCCAAGATCAATCTTGGAGAGGGAAGTAAAACGATATAAGAAAGATTATATCAAAGAAAATCGTGCTTTTGGTGAACTTGGACATCCAGAAGGCCCGACTATCAACTTAGAACGTGTGTCTCACATGATAACTGAATTGCGAAGATCTGGCAACGATTGGGTCGGCAAAGCAAAGGTTATGCGTGATACACCATACGGAAAAATAGTTGAAAGTTTGCTCAAAGAAGGTGCTAGACTTGGTGTATCTTCTAGGGGTATGGGTTCATTAGATGAACAGTCAAATGGTACGAAGATAGTAAAAGATGATTTTCATCTGGCAACTGCCGCTGACATTGTTGCTGATCCGTCTGCACCTAATGCATTTGTTAATGGTATTATGGAAGGAAAAGAATGGGTCTGGAATAACGGTATTATTCAAGAATCTGATGTTGCTGAAATGAAACAGAAGGTAGATGTACCAAAACAAGAACGTGAACAAATCGCATTACAAGAATTTGAAAGGTTTTTGTCAAAATTATAGTTATTATAAATAACAATACAAATAAATCTATACATAGATTAGCAAGGAGAAAGTAACATGGAAGCATTGGAAAAAGATTTTCAAGACTTAGTTGCTTCTGAAGAACAGGAAATTTTGGATGCGGTAGAACCAATCCAAGAAGAACCAGTTGCTGAAGAAGATACTGAAGAAATTCTTGAAGAAGAAGAAGAAATAACTGCTGAAGAACTCGAAGCATTTAAAGAGTTAATTGCTGAACTCAAAAAGGAAAATCCTGACATCGACTTCGATAATGTTGATATAGTAATATCCGAAGATGGTGAGGTTGAAGTGTATGAAGAAAAATTTGCAAAAGGTTCAACACCACAATCAAGACGAAATGCTAGATTACGGTATAAGGCAAATAAGGTCAAAATTAAACTACAACGAAAGCAAAGGGCAAACAAACCCATTGACAAAGAAAAGTCAAAAAGAATGAAAAAGGCCTTTGCATTATTAAAACATTTTGACCCATCTGATGTTGCTTCTGATGATGCCGTTGCAATCGGTGAAGAACAGCAAGACGTTCAAGAATATACTGCTGGTGTTCAAAAACGACCAGTTAATGTCCTAGTATGGAGAACTATTGGTGGTGAACTAAAGAAAGTAAAACGTTGGACAAGCAAAGGTAAAAAAGGTATCAACAAAGGGCCGAAATCTGCCGCTCATAAAACTGCTATTTCCAAAGCAATGTTAAGAGCATGGAAACCCGGCGGAGCTGCTCGAAAAGCTGCTGGTAAAGCAGAAGAATCAGTTGATTACATTGATGCTTTAGGAAACGGTGAAACGTTATCCGAAACCTTTAAAGATAAAGCAAAAGTTATCTTTGAATCCGCAGTAAACACCGAAGTCGAATCAGTTTTGAATACTTTGGAAGAAGAAGTACATGCTATCTTTGACGAAGAATATCAAACTGCTGTCAACGAAATGACCACTAAAGTCGATTCTTATATGGCATATGTCGTAGAAGGATGGATGGAAGAAAATAAAATGACAATCGAATCTGGCATTCGTGCTGATATTGCCGAAGATTTCATGTCAGGTCTGAAAAAACTGTTTACAGAAAATTACATCACCGTTCCAGAAGAAAAGGTTGATGTGGTAGAAGAATTGGCAACTAAGGTCAAGGTGCTTGAAGAAAAATTGAACCAAGAAGTTACTGCCAATATCGAGTATAAGAAAGAATTGTCAGAACACAAGCAATCTGACATACTAACTTCTTTGACATCCGATTTAACTTTCAATGACCAAGAAAAATTGAGAGAAGTCGCAAAGGGTGTTATTTTTGAAAACGAATCGGATTATACTGAAAAAATCCAAACGTTAAAAGAAAGTTATTTTCCTAAAGAAGAAAAAGAGCAAGAAAGTGCTTTACTTACGGAAGATACTGAACCAACGTTTGAACAGTCATCAGGTTCAATGGATGTTTACACGCAAGCAATTGCCAGATCAATCAAATAACAAGTTTTATAAATAGGAATAGAACATTCCGAACACAAGGAGAAAAGAAATGCAAGGGATTTCACAACATTTAATCGAAAAATGGAAACCTGTTTTGGATCACGAAGCACTCCCTGCTATCAGTGATTCTTACAGACGATCCGTAACTGCCATGCTTCTTGAAAATCAAGAAAAGGCAATATCCGAACAAAAATTGGCAGAAAATTCAATCGGTTTACTGACTGAAGCTGCTCCAACAAACTCTGCTGGAACTGGTGGTTTTGCTACTGCTGGTGGAAGTGGTGTTGCTGGTTACGATCCAATTCTAATTAGTTTGGTTCGTAGAGCTGCTCCTCAAATGATTGCTTATGACATTTGTGGTGTTCAACCAATGTCTGGCCCATCTGGTTTGATTTTCTATATGAAATCATCCTATGTTGGAGATCAAGCAACTGATGGAACTATGGCAAAAATCTCTGACCCAGAAGCACTCTTTGGTGAATCACAGACTGCTTTCTCGGCATCCGAAGAACAGGATGAAGTTGCTGGTATTGATACTGCCGCTACTAACGCTGCTTCGACAGACCCCTTTGCCGCTGATTACTATGGTGCTAGTCAAGACACCGTAACTGGTATGAATACGTCAAAGGCAGAAGCATTAGGTGGTGCAACTGTTAATAATTTCCGTGAGATGGGATTCACCATCGACAAGGAAACTGTAACTGCCGTAACCAGAGCATTAAAAGCAGAATATAGTACCGAATTAGCACAAGACTTGAAAGCAGTTCATGGTCTTGATGCTGAAACCGAACTGTCAAATATCCTCTCAACTGAGATCTTATCCGAAATCAACCGAGAAGTTATCCGTACAGTTATTGGTTCTGCTAAATATGGAGCTCAAACTGGAACCACAACTGAAGGTACTTTTGACTTAGATACCGACAGTAATGGTCGTTGGTCAGTCGAAAAGTTCAAAGGTCTACATTTTAGTTTAGACCGAGATGCTAATGCTATTGCCGTTGATACCAGACGTGGACGTGGAAATATCATCATCTGTAGTGCTGATGTTGCTTCTGCTCTGTCAATGACAGGTACGTTGGATACTGGTGGTGGTGGTGGACAAGGTGGATTATCTGCTGATGGTGTTACTGGTAATACCTTTGTAGGTACTCTGAATGGCAAATACAAAGTATATGTCGATCCTTATTTCAATGCCGCTCATGAATTCTACACAGTTGGATATAAAGGTTCTTCACCATTTGATGCTGGAATCTTCTATTGTCCATATGTACCATTACAAATGGTCAAAGCAACTGGTGAGCAAACATTCCAACCAAAAATCGGATTTAAAACCCGATATGGTTTGACTGCTAATCCGTTTACTACGTTGACTGAACCATCTTCAGTAGCAAATGCCACTAATGGTAATGCTTATTATCGTAAAGTTAAAGTTTCAAACCTAATGTAAGATTAGTTCTACCTTAGGGCTAACAA
>CEUZ01273133.1_pt1 | contig 12861 bp, 13 predicted proteins | sample 361511 | NCBI WGS metagenome assembly CEUZ01 (sample SAMEA2622822, study PRJEB7988) | marine metagenome | biome: marine biome (ENVO:00000447); feature: surface water layer (ENVO:00002042); material: "saline water (ENVO:00002010), including plankton (ENVO:xxxxxxxx)" | depth 5 m
AATAAAAAAGTTCATGAAATTATAAAAAAGAATTTAAAAAAAAGTGCTATGTATTCTGGCAGTATTAAAGGTGTAGGGCCAAGATACTGTCCATCGATAGAAGACAAGATTGTAAAATTTTCTGATAAGACCAGGCATCAAATTTTTTTAGAACCAGAAGGGTTGAATGACAAAACTGTTTATCCAAATGGTATTTCTACTTCTCTACCTGCTGATGTACAGGCTGAAATATTAAGTAAAATCAATGGGTTAGAGCAAACTCGCATAATACGGCCTGGATACGCCATTGAGTATGATTATGTCGACCCAAGAGAACTTAATTCTACTTTGGAAACAAAAAAAATAAAATCGCTTTACTTGGCAGGTCAAATAAATGGAACTACAGGATATGAAGAAGCTGCAGCTCAAGGTCTTATGGCAGGAATCAATGCTGCACTATCAATTAAAAAACAGGAACCAATAATTTTAGATCGTGCTCAAGCTTACATCGGTGTGATGATTGATGACTTAGTTACAAAAGGTGTCGCTGAACCATATCGTATGTTTACATCTCGAGCTGAATACAGATTAAGTTTGAGGGCAGACAACGCCGATACAAGATTAACTCAGTTAGGAATTAATATAGGGTTGGTTCAGACTAAAAGAGCTGAAATTTATACTAAAAAAGTCAATAAAATCAATGAGTTAAGTAATATTTTAAAAAGCCTTAAAATATCACCAAATGAGGCTAAAAGATTTAATATAAAAATAGCTAAGGACGGTATCAAAAGGTCAGCCTTTGAAGTTTTGTCTAGGGATGGGGTTACATTTAATAAGTTGAGATCAATTTGGAAGCAAATACCCGATGCATCAAAAGATGCTGAGGAACAAATTGAAATAACTGCTCATTACTCAGGGTACCTTCAAAAACAGGAGGCTGATATTGTTGCATTTAGAAAAGATGAAAATCTTAAAATACCAGAAAATATTGATTATGGTAAATTAAGCGGTCTTTCTAACGAAGTAAAAAGCAAATTTAAGCTTATTAGACCAAAAACAATAGGACAAGCCCTTAGAATAGACGGTATCACACCAGCAGCTGCATATATTTTATTATCACACGTGAAAAAAGGCATAAAATATCTTAAAAGAGCATAAATGGATAAAAATATCCAGATAGATACATTTTCTAGATTAACTCAAGTTTCACGTGAAACAATCACAAGTTTAAAAGAATATGAGGATTTTCTCGTAAAATCAAACAATAATCTAAATTTAATAGGCAAGAGCACAGTTAAAGAGATATGGAATAGACACTTCCTAGATAGTGCTCAAGTCATTGATTTTATTGATAAAAATGATAAATCGTTGATAGATCTAGGTTCTGGGGCAGGTTTTCCAGGTCTTGTCTTATCAATTATTTTAAAAGATAGAAAAATTCCAATAAAAATAAAACTTGTTGAAAAAAGTCCTAAAAAAACAAAATTCCTAAGAGAAATTATCAAGAAACTTGATCTTGATACTGATGTAATTAATAAAAATATTTTAAAAGATCCAATGGAGTTTCATGATGACATTTTTGTTGCTAGAGCTTTCAAGCCACTAGAAATAATTTTAGAACTTATACACAATAAAGCTAAAAACTGGAAAAAAATTTTTATTTATCTAGGAAAAACTGGAAAAAGCGAATTACTTCAAGCTTCTAAAACTTGGGATATTGAGTATAAGCAAAGGGTGAGCGTAACGAACAATGATTCGATAGTTATAGAAATTAATAAACTAGAAAAAAAGTAAATTGAAACATACTCAAATTATTTCGGTAATAAATCAAAAGGGTGGAGTGGGTAAAACTACTACAGTAATAAATTTAGCAACGGGACTTTCATTTCAAAATAAAAAAGTTTTAGTAATCGATCTAGATCCACAAGGTAATGCTACTACAGGATTTGGTATTACAAATACTGAGAATGATAAAACGATATATGATGTATTAAATGGAAATTGCAATTTTGAAGATTCCATTAAAGACACCAAAATACGTAATTTAAAAATAGTACCATCAAATGTTGATTTGTCAGGCCTAGAAGTCGAAACCGCTAACGAAAATAGAAGAGCTTTTTTGTTAAAGGATAAAATGGAAGAATTTATAAATAGCAGCAAAAATGAATTTTCGTATATATTTATTGATTGTCCACCTTCGTTAAGTCTTCTTACAGTAATGGCTTTAGTGATTGCAAAATCATTAATTGTACCGCTACAAGCCGAGTTTTTTGCGTTAGAAGGTTTGAGCCAATTAATAAAGACTATAGATAGAATAAAAATAAAATTAAATCCAGAATTAGACATTAGAGGAGTACTTTTAACTATGTTTGATAAAAGAAACAAACTTTCATCTCAAGTGGACCAAGAAGCTAGAAAATTTTTTGAAAATAAAGTTTATCAGACAGTTATACCTAGAAATGTTAGATTATCCGAAGCGCCTTCTCATGGAACTCCTGTTTTAGTTTACGATAAAACTTGTACAGGAAGTAAGTCATATTTAAGTTTTACAGAAGAATTTTTGAAACAAGAAAATATTATGGAAAGTGCAGCATAGTGATAGAAAGTCGTTTAAAAAAAGGTTTAGGTAGAGGATTATCTTCCCTGTTAGGAGATACTTCAAAAAAAATTGAAACTAATAAAATTCCTATAAAAGATATAACTAGAAACAGATTACAACCAAGAAAATTTTTTAATAAAGATAGTTTAGATGAATTAACAAACTCAATAAAAGAACAAGGAGTTATTCAACCAATTGTAGTGAGGCAGGATAAAATAAATGAAGGAAAATATGAAATTATTGCTGGAGAAAGACGATGGTTGGCATCTCAAAATGCTGGTTTGCATGAAGTACCAGTTGTTATTTTAAATGTTGATGATTTAAAATCTCTTGAATTTGCGATTGTTGAAAATGTGCAAAGACAAGATTTAAATCCCATTGAAGAAGCAAAGGGTTATCAAAAATTAATAGATGACTTTAATTACAATCAAGACAAATTATCTAAATTTATTGGAAAAAGCAGAAGCTATATAGCCAATTCTTTAAGATTGTTGGCGCTTCCCGAAGATGTTCTTAGTATGGTTGTTAATGGTGATTTATCGGCGGGTCATGCTAGGTCATTAATTGGTTTAAATAATTCGTATGAAATTGCAAAAAAAATAGTACAAAAACAACTTTCAGTTCGCCAATCGGAAATTTTAACAAGACAATTCCGTAATAAAAAATTTAAATTAATTTCTAAAAAAGATTCAAATATTCTTGAGTTGCAAAAAGATTTGGAGGAAAAAACTGGATTGAGCGTTTCAATAAATAATAAAAAAAATAATACAGGAACAGTTACTTTTGAGTATAAAGATTTGGATCAGTTAGATAATCTAATTTCAGTAATCAAGAAAAACTACTAGCTTTTTTGCATATTTCAGAACAAAAATTTAAAAAAATACTATTAGATATTCGAGGGTTTTTTTTACATAATAGTTCTGTTTCATTGGCTTCCTTTATCATTTCTTTTAAGTCACTTAAACTCCATATTAAAAGTTGTTTTTTTACCATGGGTTTTTCTTTCCAAAAAATTAATGGTTTTGTTGAATTGATCAAATTATCTAAAGTATTAGAATTATTTTTTTGTTCTTTTATTTTTAGCAGACGATGAATTTTATTACTTAGAATTCTTAATAAAAATATTTGATTAATAGCACTAGTGTATAATTCAGATATTGTTTTTTTGTATTCTTTAATATTTCCACTCAGACATTCATTTATTAAAATATCAGCTTTATAATCGCCCGAGAAATTTACTAAAGATTTTATTTCATCAAATTCTAATTTTTTTTTGCTGAATGCGAATGATTTAATTTTTTCAATCTCATTTCTAAGATTATTTCTATCAGAGTTAGATTTTTCTACCAATAAATTTATTGATTCTGTTGATAATAAAATATTATTTTTTTTTAGTTCTAATCTTGCGATGATATCTAAATCTTTTTCACTATCTAAATAACAAGGAACACAAATTGTTTTTTCATTTTTTTCAAAAAAATTTCTTAGTTTAGATTTTTTTTCTAAAACATCTGAAAAAATTATTAAAAGTATATTTTTTGGATATTTTTCATAAATATCATTTATTATTTTACTTATTTTGTCTGTACCTTCATAAATTGTTATTATTTTTTTGTTGCCAAATAAGGATCCGTTATAAGTTAAATCATAAAAGTCCCCTTCATTGTTAAGGATTTCACTTTCATACAATTTTATGATTTCTATACTATCTTCTTTTTGTTTCATTTCTATAGTTATAAAATCTTTGATATCTTTTTTTAGACCTAGATTTTCACCATATAACAAAAATAGATTATTTTTTTCCCAATAAGATTTATTTTTTTTTACTTCGTAACTTTTTACTATCATTCTGTTAACATTTTTTCAGATAATTTAATTAATAAATCCTGATATATTTTCTCTAAAATATTTTCCGCAGCTGTGTTCTCCAATCTTAAAGTTTCTGAATATTGTTCCTGAACTCTGTATGATGAAAAAGAAGATGATTTATAATCCAATATTTTTTGACCGCTTAAATAATCAGTTAATAAAATTTTAGAATCCAAACTAATTTTATATTCCAAAATTTTTCCAGCACTATTTTTTACTGTTGAATTTTTTTCTTTTATTATTTCAATAGAAACATAAATACTTTTTGTTTCTGGATTTTCTTTTTTTGAATCTGATAAATAATATAGTTTTGAAAAAAGTTCATTACCCAATTTTTTATCTCCACTAATTGCATGATCGGCTATTTCAAAGTGTAGATTAGATGAGCTATATATAGGCTTATAACCCGCGCAGGCATTAATAAAAATGACAAGTGCAATTAAAACAGTATTGTAAGTTATTTTTTTCATTTCTTTGTTATGAAGTTCAGCAATTTATTTTTGATATAAATATTTTTTATTATTTCAGTATTCTCTATGTATTTTGATACATTTTCTATTTCTTTAGATTTTTTTATGATTGTTTTTTCTTCTGAATTTACTGGGATTTCTAATATACCCCTTTTACGACCATTCACTTGAATTACAATTGTGCTATTTTGTTCTTTTAATAGTTTTGGATCATATTCAGGCCAATAAAATTTTTTATTTATTTTTTCGCAACATTCATGAGCTAAATGAGGAACAAGTGGCATTAATAACATTGTTATTTTTTCCCACTCATTTTTTAATGTTTGATTTGATGTTTTTGCATTCATAACATGTTGATGAAGTATATTATATATTTCGTGTATATTTGCTATGACAACATTGTATTGAAAGTTTTCCAAATTTTTAGTCACATTATATACCGTTTTATTAACAGCTTTCTTCAACGTAAAATCCTCAGTTTTTTCAGTCGAATCTTTTTTATTTAAAATTTCACTGTTTAATTTCCAAAGTTTTTGAATAAATTTAAAAGAAGCCGAAACCCCTTCCGTTGACCATTGGACATCTCTTTCGGGAGGGCTATCTGACAACATAAACCATCTAATCGAGTCGGCACCATAAATATCAATCATTTCCTCTGGATCTACAGTATTTTTTTTTGATTTCGACATTGCCTCAGAAGGACCTGCCAAAACCTTTTTGTTATCTTTTTTTGTAACAAAGTTACCTTCTAATTTTTTTTCAATCTCGTCTGGATATAACCAATTACCATCTTCATTTTTATAAGTTTCATGACAGACCATTCCTTGAGTAAATAGACTTTCAAATGGTTCTTCATATTTAAATTTTTTATTTTTATATGCTAAAGCTCTCATGAAAAATCTTGAGTAAAGTAAATGTAATATTGCATGTTCAACACCTCCTATGTATTGGTCTACAGGCATCCAATATTTTAAATCATCTATTTTGAAGCCATATTTATTGTATTTTGGTGAACAAAATCTTAGAAAATACCAAGAAGAGTCTACGAAGGTATCTAATGTATCAGTTTCTCTAGTAACTTTTTCACCTGAAGAAAGTTTAGTAAATTTCCATGTAGGGTGTTTTTCTAAAGGGTTACCTTTTGTATTAAGGTCGACCTTTTCTGGTAACAGGATAGGCAAATCTTTTTTGTCGACCGCTAATGCCTTTCCTTTACTATTATATACAATAGGAATTGGGCAGCCCCAGTACCTTTGTCTTGATACACCCCAATCCTTGAGACGGAAGGTTATTTTTTTTTGACCTAATTTTTTTTTCGTTACTTCTTTAATAGCTTTTTCTATTGCTTCATTGACCTTAAGATTATTTAAAAAATTAGAATTAAATAAAATTCCATCTCCGGTAAAAGCTGTATCTTTGATTAAAAATTTTGAAGATTCTATATTTCCTGGTTTAACTACAGGCAAGACTTTGAGTTTATATTTATTAGCGAAATCCAAATCTCTTTGGTCATGGGCTGGACAACCAAATATTGCTCCAGTGCCATAATCCATTAAAACAAAGTTAGCAACAAAAATAGGAAGTTTATTTTTTTTATCAAAAGGATGCAGGGCAAATAAACCTGTATTAAAACCAATTTTTTCTGCATTAGCCAATGCCTCCTCAGTTGTTCCCATTTTTGAACATTCTGATTTAAATGAAATAAATTTTTTATTTTTTTCAAAATTTTTTGTAATTGGGTGATCTACTGAAAGAGCAATAAATGAAGCTCCAAATATTGTATCTGGTCTTGTTGTAAAAATTTTTATTTTTTGAGATTTTTTCTTATTATCAAGTGCAAAATTGATTTCGCACCCATATGATTTACCAATCCAATTTTTTTGCATTAATTTAACTTTTTCAGGCCAATTTTTCAGATTTTGAAGTTCGTCCAACAAATTTTGCGAGAATTTTTTTATATCAAAAAACCACTGTGAAAGTTTTTTTCTCTCCACTACCGCTCCTGAGCGCCAACCTTTTCCATTTATTACTTGCTCGTTAGCTAAAACTGATTGTTCAACTGGATCCCAATTAACATAGGTATCTTTTTTATAAACTAAATCTTTTTCAAATAATTCCAAAAAAAATTCTTGCTGATGTCTATAGTATTCTGGATCACAGGTAGATATTTCTCGATCCCAGTCTAATGAAAGACCAAGCAGTTTTAATTGTTTTTTCATAGTTTTTATATTTTTTTTTGTCCAATCTTTTGGGTGCAGATTATTTTCTCTGGCGGCATTTTCTGCTGGTAAACCGAAAGAATCCCAACCCATTGGATGTAAAACATTAAAACCACGAAGCTTTTTATAACGAGCTAGAACATCCCCGATAGTGTAATTTCTGACGTGACCCATATGAATTTTTCCTGATGGGTAAGGAAACATTTCAAGACAGTAAAATTTTTTTTTATTTTTATTTAAAACGGCGTAATCTGTTTTTTTTGTTTGCCAAACATCTTGCCATTTTTTTTCGACACTTTTTATATTATATCTTTCCATAATTTATAAAGTTAAATTGTTTCAGGATATAAGTTATTGTACTTCTGGTCTTTTATATTTTTTCTTATTTTTAATAAATTCTTTTTCAAAAAGCATCGCTTTTTTAAGAATGGCGACTTGAAGCTCTTGTTCTAAAGCAGACGAAATTTTAGCTATTTTACAACTTTGTTCTACACTGCATCTTTTTTTATGCACGATTATTCTAATACCATCTGATCTTATCTCGTTAGTTAAAAACCTTATTGTAATTTTAATTGACTCATCTTCTGAGGTACCCTCATTATACCAGTCGGTTATTATTATGCCCCCCGAATAATCAACATTTGAAAGAGGTAAAAAATCTAGTATTTCTAGTGTCGCCCTCCACATTGGATTTGAGCTAGCAAATTGATAGTTTGTACTTCCACTACCACCGTCCATCATTTTTTTTAAGGATAAACCTCTGCCTTCCTCAAGGTTTTTTTTAACTCTTTCTTTAGAATTTGGAGAAACAACTCGTGCATCGGAAGGTTCATAAATACCGCAAGAATTGAAAAAAACTAAAACAACCATTCCAAATATTAAAAAAAGGGTTTTTTTTAAGATATAATTTAAGATGTTCATTAATCTATTTTTATTACATTAATTTTCATTTGGAAATGACTAATAAATTTAGAAAAAGCTAGGAAAAACAACATTAATTTATATATAAGATTTATGTTGTAAATATACAACACTTTATAATAATATTGATATTAAAGGCTTATTTCAATTTTTTTTGAATTATTACAATGTTATTTTGTCGCTATTCATATGAATAGTAAACAATAACAAGGAGTTAACTATGAATAAATTAAATAAAATAGGAGTATCTGCATTGTGCGGATCTCTAGCTGCAATTTCAGCTGCTAACGCAGGTGATCTTTCAGTATCAGGTGGAGCTGATATGACATGGGTATCTAAGTCCGGCGCAGTTGTCGGTAACCCAGTTGGTATTGGTTCTAACATGACATTTTCTGGTTCAGGTGAACTTGAAAATGGTTGGACAGTAGATCTTTCTATAGCTCACGCTAACGGAGCTGCTTACTCTAACACAAACGTAGTTATCGGTCTTCCAGGAATGGGAGATGTACGTGTAGACCAAGGTGTTTCAGGTACTGGTATACAGCGTATGGACGATATCACGCCAACTGTTTGGGAAGAAGCTGACGGTGGAATAACTGCTGGAATAAATAAAATAATGGGTGTATCTGCAGGGGCTAATATTGAAATTACCCCAACGGATTCAATGCCTGATGGTCTTACTGCTCGTTTTGCATTTGCAAAAGATGCTGACGGAAACACTACAAACGACAAAGGTGTTGGTGGAGACTCTGGTCTGTTAGGAAGTGGATGGGATTTAACCCTTGAAGCTACTGACGCGCTACATGGCGTGACTGGTTTAACTGTATACGGTGGTATTTCTCGTGTTGACCAAGTGCAAAATTCTGCGACGCACGATGGTGACAAAGAGGAAGAAGTATATGGAATCAAATATGCTATGGGTGCTTTCTCATTAGGTTGGCAACAATCTGATGAAGACACTGGTATAACAGCAACTGCAAGCTACGAAAACACGGCTTACGGAATTACATTCAACGTAAATGATGATTTATCGATTGGATATAACCACGTAGAGTCTGACCAGTCTGGCAGTGCAAATGATCCAGAGGCTGATTCGTTTCAAATTGCTTACACTATGGGTGGAGCTAGTATTAGAATTATGGAGCAGGATGTTAAAAATCAAACATACTCTTCAGCTGCTAGTGCTGACTTTGACGCGACGATCATATCACTGGGCTTAGCGTTTTAAATTTAGAGAAAGGCAAAAGACGATATGAATAAATTAACTAAAGTTGGTTGTTCAGCGCTCTGCGGATCTCTGGCTGCTATTGCATCTGCTGATGCAGGCACGCTTACTGCTACTGGTGGTGCGGATTTAACATTCACGTCACTATCAGACCAGGTAACTGGTAACCCTTATGGTATGGGTTCTAACATCACTTTTAAAGGTTCAGGCGAGCTTGATAACGGTTGGACATTTGATTTGACAATAGCTCATGCGAATAGCAACGCGTTCTCAGCTGCAAACCTTACAATAGATACTGGAACTTGGGGTAAAGTAAATATTAACCAAGGTAACAGTGGTAACGGTATACAAGCTATGGACGATAAGATGCCTACAGCATGGGAAGAAGCACATGGTGCAGGTCTAAGTGGTGGAGTTAAAAAAGTATCTGGTGTAGGACCATCTCAAAACATCCAGTATACTTCTCCAAAACTTGGTGGAACAACTCTTACAGTTGCGTATGCTCATGAAGCTGGTGTTACTGACACTAATGACAAAGGTACTAAGTCAGCTGATAATGAAACAGGCTCAGGACTAGATGTGACGATTAATATGAATCCATCTATGGGTACTGAAATATTAGCAGGTTTAAATATCTTTGCTGGTGCATCGACTATTGAAAGCAGAACAAACAGCACAATAGAAGAAGATGCATGGCAAGGTGTTGGCGGTATAACTTATGATCTTGGTCCACTTTCTGTTGGAGCAATGGTATCTGCTCTTTACGATGGACAAGAAAGAGGCGTTACAAACTACCATACTTACAAAAACCATGCTTATGGGGTTGCATTTAATGTAAATGATGACCTTTCAGTGAGTTATGGTGAGTATGAATCGCGTAAAGCTGGTTATAATGGTTCGCTTGCACAAGCGACTGGAGAATCTGGTCGAGTTGTAGAAGTATCATCATGGCAAGTTGCTTACACGATGGGTGGCGCATCCATGAGACTAGCTGATGTAAAAGTGAGAAATAACTTGTGGTCTGCGGGAACTGATCGTAACGCAACGATATTTTCACTTGGATTAGCGTTTTAAAAATTTAAAAGAATTATTCTTTATGAAAACCGGCCTCTTTGAGGCCGGTTTTTTTTTGAAAAAACTAATTCCTCCAAAACCATAAATAGTTAACATTTTAAGCTTACAGATATTGTGTTTAGAAATTCCCCCTAATGCAAAAAAAATAATGTTATTTTTTTGAGATAGGTAATTAAATTTATGCAAACCTAAAAATCTTTTTCTCTTTTTCACATAAAATAAAGGAGATAAAAATATTGCTTTGCAGTTTTGAGAAATTTTTTTATGAATTTCTTTCTGGTTATGAGCAGAACCTATTATTATTGTATTTTTTCTCTCTAAGTTAGAAAATTTTTTTGTTTTATTAAAAGATGGAACATAAATTCCGTCAGCTTTTACCTTATAGGTTAGTTTAATATCATTTGAAACAAAAAGTTTATATCTGTTTCTTTTACAAGCTTTAGCAATTTTAATTAATTGGCTTTCTCTGTTTCTATCTTTATAATTCCTATAAATAATACCTATATTTAGGTTTTTATTTTTAAATATTTGACTATTGTATTGGTCTAAAAAAATAAAAAATTTTGGTAAATTTTTATGCATTCAAATTTGGAACGTTTAAAACAATTTAGCAATAAGGTTAATGATATTATTAATAAAAGACAACTAAAAGTTAATCCCAAAATTATAGTTGTTACCAAAACCTTCCCTTTGAGCAAAATTGTTCCTTTATTGGAAAGTGGTCATATTCACTATGGTGAAAATAAAATTCAAGAAGCTGAAAATAAGTGGCTAGAAGCAAAAAAAAATTACAAAGATTTACAATTACATATGATTGGCAATCTTCAAAGTAACAAAGCAAAAAAAGCAATTAAGTTATTTGATTATATTCATTCTCTAGATAATGAAAAATTAGCTTCCAAACTATCATTATATCAAAGAGAACTAGGTAAAAAAGTTAAGTTTTTTATTCAAGTCAACCTTGAAAATGAAAAGGGAAAATCTGGAATTTCTTTAAATCTAGTTAGTGATTTTTTAAATTATTGTACTGAAGAATTATTTTTAAATGTTGTTGGGTTGATGTGTTTACCCCCCTTGGGTTCTGATACGAATAAATATTTCAAATTATTAAAAGAAAAATCTATAAAATTAAATTTAAAAGAATTGAGTATGGGAATGAGTTCAGATTTTCAAAATGCCTTATCAAATGGATCTACATTTTTAAGAATAGGAACTTTGATTATGGGCGAACGAAATTTTACTTAATTAGAATTTTAGTCTTTTTATTAATAAGTGGTATTAGTCTTAAAAAATCTTTTTTTTCTAAAGCTATACATCCTCTTGTTGGTTTATATTTTTTATTGCATAAATGTAAAAAAATTGCACTGCCTTTACCTTTTATTATTGGAGAACTATTATATTTTACATGGATCAAAATATCATAAATATTATCATTCCGATAAAGTTTTTCAGCGCTATACTTAAATGGAAAAGAAATTTCTTTATTATATTTTTTGCTCTTAATGTCGTCGCACCATCCCATATTTTTTTTAATAACCTTTTTTTTTATTTTACATCTTGGCAAAGTAATTTTGTCTTTTCTATAGTATAGTAAACCAAGCTTATATTTTCCTTTAGGAGTTGTTAAATCACCTTCTTTTTTTGAAGTATTTATTCCTGATTTACCCAAACTGCATTTTAATTTATAATCTTTGTATAACAGGAATTTTTTTTTTATTATAATATTCATAAGAATTTTTATTAATGGATAATTTTACTATATTAATTGTTGAGAACAAAATTTTTTTTGAAATTCTTAAGGAAATAAAGTTATTTTCAAAGTATAAAATCGAATATCATGATAATCTAGATTTTCTTAGTAAAAATAAGAATGTCGAGAATAAATTATTAGTTCTATTTGATAATACATTTAATAAAATTATACCGAATAGTTTACCCCGAATTTTAATAACCAAATCATCAACGACAGTAAATAAACCATTAAATATTCTGCAAGAAAAATTAAAAATGCCCTTTTTAATATTAGATTTTCATGAAAAAATTATTTCACTTATCGCCAAAAATAAATTTAAAAAAAATTCTTTAATAAATTTAAAGGGTTATATAATTGACAGAAATGAACGAAAAATTAAAAAAAATAATCTAGAGTTAGATCTATCTGAAAAAGAGGTCAATTTTCTTATTTTATTTAGCGAAAGTAAAGGACCTATTAAACGTAATTTTTTTTTAAAAAATTTATGGAAATATTCAGAAAGTAGCGAAACTCATACAGTAGAAACTCATATACATCGATTAAGGAAAAAAATTTTAGAAAAATTTGGTGACAATAATTTTATTAAAAATAATGATAAAGGTTATTACATTTGAAAAAAAAAACACGAAATTTTATTGCTAGAGATCTATTTTCTTCAAAATATAGAAAGCGTGTTGTCAGACCCAAAAAAGGCAAAGGGAGCTATAAAAGAAAAAAGAAAGTTAGTCTAATCTAGCCCCAATTTTTTGGAT
>CEUZ01160541.1_pt1 | contig 12851 bp, 12 predicted proteins | sample 361511 | NCBI WGS metagenome assembly CEUZ01 (sample SAMEA2622822, study PRJEB7988) | marine metagenome | biome: marine biome (ENVO:00000447); feature: surface water layer (ENVO:00002042); material: "saline water (ENVO:00002010), including plankton (ENVO:xxxxxxxx)" | depth 5 m
TTTTCAATATCCTTTAAATTTTTTTCAGCAATTTGAAAAAGATCTTCATGATGAACCGGGTCAGCTAACTTAAAATCTTTTATTCCGCTTTGTTGAAATCCTAACACATCTCCAAACCCTCTTAGCTTCATATCTTCATCAGCTATATAGAAACCATCATTTGAGGACTTTAGAATTTTTATTCTTTTTTTTGCATTTTCACTTAAATTTTTTTTATATAACAGTATGCAAGTAGATTGTTCAGAACCTCTTCCAACCCTACCTCTTAATTGGTGAAGTTGAGATAGGCCAAACTTATTTGAATTTTCAATTATGATTACGTTGGCTTTTGGAAAATCTATACCAACTTCAATTACTGTAGTAGATACCAAAATATCAATAGTTTTTTTTAGAAAACTATTTAACACTATATCTCTTTCGTTTTTATCTAAAGAACCATGTATTAAACCAACTTTTTTGGGAAATATTTTTGATAAAAAATTATATTTTTTTATAGCAGCAGAATAATCTAATTTTTTTGACTCTTCAATTAAAGGGCATACCCAAAAAATTTGGCCACCTATTTTTATTTGTTTTTTTATAAAAAATAATATTTCGTCAATTTTTTCTTCTGGTTTACTAAGTGTAATTATATCTTTTCTATTTTTAGGTTTTTCCTTCAGTCTGGATACATCCATATCACCATAGACAGCTAATATTAATGTCCGTGGAATAGGGGTTGCAGACATTAAAAGTATATCACAATTATTTCCTCCTTTATTTGAAAGCTCAATTCGTTGTCTTACACCGAACTTGTGTTGTTCATCTATAATAATTAAACCTAAGTTTTTAAAAAAAATATTTTTTTGAAACAAGGCATGTGTTCCAATAAGAAAATTTATTTTTCCTAAGTGTAAATTTTCAAGTATTATCTTTCTTTTACTTAATTCACTTTTTCCTGTTAAAATTTCAATTTTTACTTCAGTAGATTTAAATATTTTTTTAGCCAACTCATAATGTTGTTTTGCAAGTATTTCCGTTGGCGCCATTAAAGCAACTTGCCAATTTGAGTTAATGACATTAGCTGCAGCAGTGAATGAAACTATAGTTTTTCCACTACCAACATCTCCTTGTAAAAGTCTAAACATCTTAAAAGTAGATTTAAGATCCAGGTTAATCTCATCTATTGTTTTTTTTTGATCAGAAGTAAATGAAAAATTAAAATTTTTAATTATTTTTTTAGACAATGTATTATCAAAAATTTTTCTTTGTTTTTTCTTCTTTTTTATTCTATTTCTAGTTTGTGATAATACTAATAAATTAGATAGAATTTCGTCATACGCTAACCTTTTATAATATTTTGAATTAAAATTATTTCCTTTATCCTGATGTATGCCCCTTATAGATTCAGACCAGGTAACATTTCCTATTTTTTCAAGGATTTCTTTATTATGCCATTCATTTAAATCAGTAATATTGTTTAAAACCTGGTCTATTAACTTCCTATAAATTTTTTCTGTGAGTCCTTCTGTTAGTGTATATTTTGGAATAACTTGATTTACATAATCTTCTTTATGAATTGGCTCAACATAAGCTGGGTTTGTAATTTGATATTTATTTTTGAAGTAATTTATTTTACCACTTATGACCACAAAGGAATTAATTGGTAATATTTTTCTTATATAACCTTCTCTGCTATTAAAAAATACAATGTCTATTTTACCTTTTTCATCCTCACAAGATACTTTATTAGGAAGATTTCTTATTCTTGGAAAATTATATTTTCTTACCTTAACTCTAATAGTTGTAATTTTACCAATTTCTAATTTGTCTAAAGTTTTTACGTTAGATCTGTCTGTAAAACTTTGAGGTAAATTCCACAACAGGTCAGATACTTTATCGATCTTTTTTTTCTTTAAAAGTTTTTTGGTTTTTGTACCCACACCATTTAATGAATTGACGTTTTGTCCTAAATAGCTATATATTTTTGACTGATTCATTCTTTTATAATATATAATAATTCACCTTAGAAATGACAGATAAAGAAATTCTAAAAAAACAAATTATCTACAGATCAAATCACAGAGGAACTAAAGAAATGGATTTGTTATTAGGTGGCTTCGTAAAAGAACATATAGATGAATTTGATTATAATGATCTTTTAGATTTAAAAAATTTGTTATTATTAGAAGATCAAATATTATACAAGTGGTATTTTGAAAATAATTTAAGCTATAAAATTCTTAATACTAAAGCATCTGAAATGTTAAAAAAATTTAAATTGTAGCTTATGGCGGAAGGGGTGGGATTCGAACCCACGAATGAGTTGCCCCATTGCTGGTTTTCAAGACCAGTGCTTTCAACCGCTCAGCCACCCTTCCTAATTTAAAGCAATAAGACTTTATTATATTTTAGTAAATTAAATTACAACTTTATTTTAAAAATTTAATATGTTTAATGTCATTAAATGAAGTTTTTCTATAAATTTTTCGTAGTTTTTTTAGTTATTAAAGTTTTTTTAATTAATTTATCTTTTGCTACAACTAATGAAGATAGCTTTGAAGTTTGGTTATCAACATACAAAAAATTTGCATTATCAGAAGGTGTATCTAAAGAAACTATAAACATCGCTTTTAAAAATGTTAGATTTTTAGAAAAAGTCATTAAATACGATAGAAAACAACCTGAATTTATTGAAGATACAAATACCTATGTATCTAAAAGAGCAAATTCATCAAGAGTAAAAACTGCACAAAATTTGTTTAAAAAAAATTCTAACCTATTTTTAGATGTTGAGAAAAAGTTTTCTGTAGAGAAAGAGGTTTTATTAGCACTGTGGGGAATAGAAACAAATTTTGGTAAACATGTAGGAAAAATGGATATCATATCCTCTCTAGCTACACTAAGTTATGATAAACGCAGAAGAGATTTTTTTTCTTCACAATTATTAATCTTGTTAAAACTTATTGATAAAAATTTAATTGACCCTACAACCCTTTACGGATCGTGGGCTGGCGCTTATGGAAATTTTCAATTTATGCCTTCAACTATAAAATCTTATGCAATCGATTTTGATGGAAATAATAAAATTGAGTTAAAAACTTCACTGGAAGATTCATTAGCATCTGCTGCAAACTATATTAAAAAAATTGGATGGAAAAAAGGTCAGCCTTGTTATTTTAGAGTCCAATTGACTAAAAATGTAGATAAAAAATATATCAATACATCTGCTAGAAAAATTTCCCATAAGCTAAAAGTTTCTTCATGGAAAAAAAAGGGTGTATTGAACTTTGATGGTACTGATCTTCAAACTAACTATAAAGCCGCGCTTATTTTGCCTGATGGAAAAAAAGATTCGCCAGCCTTTCTTGTTTTTGATAATTATGAAAAAATCCTTAAATGGAACAGGTCACTTAGATTTGGTATTAGTGTATGCAAGCTTGCAAATATGATTAAAACATGAACTTTAATAAAATAATTTTTATATTATTATCAATTAGTTTTCTTTATTCATGTGCTGATTACAAAATTAAAACTGATAGAGAAGAAGAAAGAAATTATTATATATCTAATGGTTTTGCTTTAATTTATGATAATAATTTATTTGAGCAAAAAATAGTAAACAAGAAAATAAATAATGAAAATATTGTTGTGATTCATAATATGTTGTCAAAAAATACACCTATAAAAATTATAAACCCTAGTAACTCAAAATTTGTTGAAACTAAAGTATACAAGAAGGGTAATTACCCTAAAATATTTAATATAGTAATTAGTGAAAAAATTGCTTCAATTTTAGAACTAGATAGAAATGACCCCTACGTTGAAGTTTCGGAGATGAAAAAAAATAAAAAATTTGTTGCAAAGGAGGGCACTATATTTGATGAAGAAAGAAATGTTGCTGAAAAAGCTCCAGTTGATGAAATAGAAATGGATGATTTATCAAAAGACAAAAGCAATTCGAATAAAAGCGACAATACTAATAATAATTTTATAATAGTAATTTCAGATTTCTACTACGAAAACTCTGCAAATGAATTAATGAATGAATTATCTAAAAAAACCACAATCAATAATTTGTCAGTTAAAAAAATTAATAATAATAAATATAGGCTTTTATCTGGACCTTTTAAAAATTTTAATGCTTTAAAAACTACTTATATTAGTTTAAATAATTTAGGTTTTGAAGGTTTAAACATTTATAGAAATTAATATGAAATTGCTTAAGTTTTTTTGTCTAATATTTTTATTTACCTTAATTTATCAAAACTCTAATTCAGCAGATTTAAAAGTTGAGGCTAAAACTTTTATTTTACAAGATTATCACTCTGGTGAAATCCTATTTGAGAAAGAAGCAGACATTTCTATATATCCTGCGTCTATGACAAAAATAATGACCGCTATTGTTGTTTTTGACTTATTAAAAAAAGGAGAGACATCTTTAGACGAAATGATAACTATATCTGAAAAAGCTTGGAGAATGTCGCAAAGCGGTTATTCATCTCAGTTTATTATGTTAAACGATCAAGTAAGTGTAGAAGATTTATTAAAAGGTATAATTATTATATCAGGCAATGACTCCTGCGTTGCTTTGGCGGAGGGATTATCTGGAACCGAAGAAGATTTTGTTCTTCTGATGAATGAAAAAGCTGAAGAAATTGGTTTAGAAAATACAAATTTTAGCAACTCATCTGGCATTAGTGACCCAAATAATTATTCAACTGTAAGAGATATTGTAAAGATGTCTAGATATATGATTAAAAATTATCCAGAATATTATTCTTATTTTAAAGAAACTACATTTACATGGGATAGAACTGGAGGAGATCCTATTACACAAGGTAATAGAAATCCTTTGCTATATAAAAATGTTGGTGCTGATGGAATAAAAACAGGTTTTTTAACAGTCGAACAGTATTCGTTAGCCTCATCGATTAAACGTAATAATAAAAGAATAATTGGAGTTGGTAGTGGTTTCAAAACAAAAAATTCTAGATCTCGTGAATCATTAAGAGTTTTAAATTGGGGATTAAAAAAATTTGATACTATACGTGTTACAAAAAAAGATGAAATATTCGATGTCTTAGATGTTTGGACAGGTAAAAAAAATAAAGTTGAAGTAGTGTCTAATGAAGATTTTTATCTAACTATACCCAAGAGAAAAAAGAAAACAATTAAAGCAGTTTTAGAATATAACAAGCCCATAGTAGCGCCAATTAAAAAAGGTGATAAGCTAGCTTTACTAAATGTTTATGTTTCTGGTGAATTAAAAAAACAAATTGATCTTTATTCAGCTGAAAATATAAAAAGATCAAACATTTTTTTTAGGCTGTTAACATCATTAAACTATTTGGTTTGGGGTGATGTATAAAAGAAAACCTTTTTTTGTTACATTTGAAGGCGTAGAAGGGTCTGGTAAATCTTACCAATGTTTAAAATTTTACAGAAATCTTAAAAAAAAAAACATTCCAGTAATTTTAACGAGAGAACCTGGTGGAACAAAAAGTGCAGAAAAAATTAGAGAATTAATCCTTAAAGATTATTTTTTTTCTGATTCAAAAGAGAAATTTGATAAATATACCGATACATTGCTTTATTTGGCAGCTAGAAATGAGCATATAGTAAATAAAATTGGACCATCTTTGTTAAGAAAAAAGGTAGTTGTATGTGATCGATTTATAGATTCTACTGAAGCATATCAAGTTTATGGAAAAGGAGTGGATAAAAATCTAGTTGAGAGTATACACAATAAAATTCTAAGAAAAATTAAACCAAACTTAACTTTTTTACTTACAGTAAAAATAAGTAAAGCATTTCAAAGATTAAATAAAAGAAAAAAGAAGAATAGATATGATAAATTTTCAAGAAATTTTTATTCTAAAGTGCAAAAGGCTTTTATCAAAATAGCTAGTAAGAACAAAAATAGATATGTTGTATTAGATAATAGCAAAGACAATAATGAAGCTGAAGAATTAATTTTAAAAAAATTTTTATCTAAATTTAACAGATGACAGAATCTACTAAAGAAATAAATATAAATGAACCTAGAAACCAGCTAAAATTATTTGGTTATAATGATTTTTTTAACAAATTCATTTCTATTTATAAAAAAAGAAAATTACCCTCTACTATTTTATTAAGTGGTCCCAAAGGAATAGGAAAAGCTACTTTTGCGTACCATTTTATAAATTATCTGTTATCTATGAATGATGTAAATAAATATTCACTTGATGAGTTTGAAATAAATCCAGAGAATTTAACTTATAAACTAATTACTGGTAACACTCATCCAAATTTTTTTTCACTAGACAATACTTTATCAGAAAATATTAAAATTAGTCAGGTTAGGGATTTGCTAAAATTTTTAAGTCAATCTACATATTCAAATAACTTAAAAATTGTTTTGATTGATAATGCTGAGCATTTAAATTTACACTCATCTAATGCTCTTTTAAAAGCTATTGAAGAACCTTTTGATAATACTTTCTTTTTTATAATACATAACGACACTTCCAAATTACTTGACACAATTAAGTCTAGAGCTGTTCAATTTAAAATTAATTTTAGCATCTCTGAAAAAAAAGATATTTTCCAAAAAATTGTTACTGAATACTTAATTAATTATGATAAAAAAATTCTTGACGATTTTTTATATTTTGATACCCCGGGAAATTTTTTACAGATTTTGTCAATTTTAAATGCATCTGAATTAAACTTAATAATTGACGACCTAGAATCTATTTTTTATTTAATGGAGAAATTTAAAGCTAGTAAAAATAATTACTTATTGAGTTTTATCAATTTATTAATTGAAAGATATTATAACAAGTTATCAATAACTGATAATAATAATATAAATCAGTATTTTATTAAAAAGAGTAAAATTCAATATATGATTAATGATATGAAAAAATTCAACCTTGATAAAAAAAATTTATTAATTTCTATTGATAGGATTCTTAAAAGTGCAAACTAAAAAATTTTATATAACAACTCCAATATATTACCCATCAGGTGAGCCCCACATGGGTCATGCTTATTCAAGCATACTCGCTGATGTATTTGCAAGATTTATGCGCATTAATAATTTCGAAGTTTTTTTTCTTACAGGAACTGATGAACATGGTCTTAAAATTCAAAAAGCAGCTGAAAAAGCTAAATTAGATCCTTTAATTTATTGTGATCAAATATCAAAAATATTTAGAGATCTGACAAAAAAATTAAATTTATCTAACAATGACTTTATAAGAACTACTGAAAAAAGGCATTACGAATCTGTTAATAATATTTGGGAAAGACTAATAAAATCTGGTGATATTTACTTATCTAAATATAAGGGCTGGTATTCGATGTCTGACGAAGCCTATTATAATGAAGATGAAATTATTGAAAAAAATGGAAAAAAAATATCTACATTTTCAGGTTCTCAAGTAGAATGGGTCGAAGAAGATTCTTTTTTTTTTAAGCTTTCAGCTTGGGAAAAAAAATTATTAACTTTTTATGATAGAAATAAAAAATTTATTCTACCAATTTCTAGAAGAAATGAAGTAATTAATTTTGTTAAAAGTGGACTAAAAGATTTATCTGTAAGTAGGACCTCATTTACTTGGGGTATTAAGGTTCCAAATAATAACAAACATGTAATTTATGTATGGTTAGACGCATTAACTAATTATTTAAGTGCACTGAACTACCCTAAGACAAATGACAAGTTATTTAAAAACTTTTGGCCTGCTTCAGTCCATGTTATAGGAAAAGATATTTTAAGATTTCATGCTATATATTGGCCTGCTTTTCTAATGGCAGCTGGAATAGAACCTCCTAAAAGAGTTTTTGGCCATGGTTGGATTTTGTCAGGTGAAGAAAAAATGTCTAAGTCAAAAGGAAATATTTTGAATCCCTTAGAGATTATTAAAGATTATGGAATAGACGAGCTAAGATATTATTTAATGAAGGAAGTATCACATGGTAGTGACGGTAGTATTTCTCTTGAAAGTTTAGAAAGTTGTATAAATAGTGATTTAGCAAATAATTATGGTAATTTATGCCAAAGAATTTTCTCTTTTATAAAAAATAACTGTAAAAATAAAATTAAAAAATCAAATAAGAATTCTAACGCAGACCAGGAACTTATAAATAAAACTAAAACTTTAACAAAAGATTTAAGAAAAGATATGGAAGATCAAAATTTAAACAATTATATAAAATCAGTAATTAATATCAGTTTTATTACAAATAAATATATAAATGATGAAGAGCCATGGAAGCTAAAAAAAACAAATTTAGAAAAAATGAATAACGTCTTGTTTCTCTCTCTAGAGCAAATTGCAAAAATTTCTATTCTTTTAAGTCCAATTATACCTATAGGTACAGACAAAGTTTTAGATTCATTAAATATAAAGAAAAGTGATAGAAATCTGGCATTTCTTGACGGAAAAAAATTATTTGATGATGAAGTTATTATAAAAGATTTTAAAATTTTATTTAAAAAGATTGCTAAATGATTGTAGATTCACATTGTCATTTAGATTACCCAAATCTATATGATGAATTAGAAAATGTTGTTAAAAGAGCCAAAGCTAATGATGTTAGTTATTTATTGACTATATGTACCACTTTACAAAGTTTTGAAAAAATTAAATTAATTTTAAAAAAGTATAATAATATATACGGTACTTTTGGCATACATCCTCATGAAACAAAAAATTTTAAAGACATTGACTCAAAATATATTTACGAAATAGCAACAAAAAATAAGAAGATAATAGGTATTGGAGAAACAGGCTTAGATTATTATTACAATCATAGTGATAAAAAATCACAGAAAAAAAGCTTTACAGAACATATTTACGCTGCATTAGAGTTAAATATTCCAATTATAGTTCACTCCAGAAATGCCGAGATTGATACGTTTGATATAATAAAGTCAGAAAAAAAAAATTCTAATTTAAAAGTTTTAATGCACTGCTTTACTGGAAGCACTGATTTTGCAAAAAAGCTCGTGGATATTGATTGTTATATATCTGTTAGCGGTATAATTACTTTTAAAAATTCAACAAACTTAGCAAGTACAGTTTCGTCTATACCTATTGAAAATTTATTAGTAGAAACAGATTCTCCATATCTAGCTCCCTTGCCATTCAGAGGTAAGCCTAATGAACCATCTTACATAATCCATACAATAGAAAAATTGTCTGATATTAAAAAACTACCAAAAGATAAAGTAATAGAATATACAACAAATAATTTTAAGAAACTTTTTAATTTATTATGAGATCAAAATTAATTATTTTAGGCTGTGGAAGTTCTGTAGGTGTACCAAGAATAGATGGTGTTTGGGGTAAGTGTAATAAAAAAAATAAAAAAAATATAAGAACCAGATGCTCAGCTGCCTTAATAAAAGGATCAAACACAATCCTCATTGACACATCACCAGATATTAAAACTCAATTATTATCAAACAAGATAAAAAAAATATCTTCAGTTTTGTATACCCACGAACATGCTGATCAAACAAATGGTTTATTTGAACTAAGACCTTTTTTCTGGAAAAATAATAAAAAAATAAATGTTTATGGGAATTTGAATACGATAAACCACTTAAGAAAAACTCAGGAATATTTATTCAAAAAAGTTGGAATTCATCCTCCTATAGTTAAATCAAATATTATAAAATCCAATTTTAATCTTGGAGAATCTAAAGAAAAAATATTTTTTAAGACTTTTAGTGTAAAACACGGAGTAACTAATTGTGTAGTTTATATTTTTGAAAAAGTTGCTTATATAAGTGATTCAAACGACTTATCAATAATTAATTCTAAAGAATTAAAAAATCTAAAATACTTAATACTAGACTGCTTAAAGTTAAATAAGCACCCTACACATTTTAGTTTAGAAGAAGCTTTATATATTCATCGTAAATTATCACCTAATAAAACTATACTTACAAATCTTCATCATGATTTAGATTACGATTTTTTGTTGCGTAAACTCCCAAAAAATGTATTACCTGCATATGATGGTTTGTTGTTAAATTTATAAGATGAAAAAAAATAAAATTATCATTACTGGTGGAGCGGGGTTTGTTGCTACTAATCTAATTACATTTTTACTTAAAAAAACAAAGTATAAAATTGTTAGTATAGATAACTATTCTTCAGGTTTAAAAAGAAACCATGTTAAGAGTAAAAGAGTTCAATACATAAATGGAGATACAAGAAATATTTCTCAAATTATAAAAAATCACAAAAGTATAAATTCAATATTTCACTTTGGTGAATTTTCTAGGATTTATCAAAGCTTTTTATATATGAGCGAATGTATTAATTCAAATACTATAGGCACAAATGCAGTTTTTAATTACTGTCTAAAAAATAAAATAAAGCTTATTTACTCCGCAACATCAGCGTCATTAGGAAATAAGGGTAATGATAAAAATTTATCACCTTATGCATTTACAAAGGCTAAAAATGTTGAATTATTGGAAAATTTAAAAAAATGGTTTAATTTTAAATATGAGGTTATTTATTTTTATAATGTTTATGGTCCACATCAAATTGAAACTGGTAAAATGGCATCAGTAATAGGAATTTTTGAAAATTATTATAAAAATAAAAAACCTTTAACAGTAGTAAAGCCAGGCACACAAACTAGACGTTTTACACATATTCAAGATGTTATCGAAACTTGTTATTTAGCCTGGAAAAAAAATCGTTGTAGACACTATAGTATTTCAAATAAAAAAAAATATTCAATTTTAGAAGTTGCTAAAATGTTTAATTCAAAAATTAAATATTTACCTAAAAGACCCGGTGAGCGATTTGCGTCAGCTTTAACAAATATGAATTTATCAAATAAAGTGTATAAATTTTTTGGAAAAAATGATCTTAAAACTTATATTAAAAGTTTCATAAAGACCATTCATTAAGAAGTATTCTTGTTTTATTATTAGAGATTTAAATGAATAAAAATTTATCATTACTAGCTTTAAGTCAAGTTTTTGGATTTACAGCAAATATTATTACAGTTTTTTTAAGTGGAATTGTAGGATCTCAAATTACTTCTATTAAATCATTATCAACTTTACCTACAGCATTATCGGTAGTTGGCACTGCAATTTTTACTATCTTAGCTGCAAAAGTTATGAGCAGAATAGGTCGAAAGTTAGGTTTCATTTTAGGAGCTTTAGTAAGTACAGCTACATGCTTGTTAGCAGTATTTGCTATTGTTCATCAAAACTTTATTTTATTTTGTATTTCACATTTAATCCTAGGTTTAGGATTAGCCTTTGCTCATCAATATCGTTTTGCAGCAGCCGAAAGTGTAAAAAAAGAAAAAGTACCAAAAGCAATTTCTATGTTAATGCTAGCTGGAATAGTTTCATCATTTCTAGGTATTACTTTAGCAAATTATACAAAAAATTTTATTCCTAATCACTTATACGTAGGGTCTTATCTTATGCTTGCTATATTCACTTTTATTCCGGCAATTATTTTTATTTTTTATAAGAATAATGAGAGTAAAAAAATAAATTTTAACTATAGATACAATGGTAGAAAATTATCTGCAATAATTTTACAACCAAGATTTTTACAAGCAATTATATCTGCTGCTTTTGCATATGCAGTAATGTCCTTTTTAATGACTGCTACGCCTTTAAGTATGCATATTACGGAAAAAATAAGTTTAGAAATGACAGGTATAGTACTTCAGTTTCACCTAGTAGCTATGTTTCTTCCATCATTAATTACAGGACATTTAATCAAAAAGTATGGTCATAGTAATATAATTTATATAGGAGTTTTGTTTTATGTAATAACAATAATCCTAAGTCTATTTGAACAAACATTTTCGAATTATATGGTGGCTTTAATTTTTTTAGGGTTAGGTTGGAATTTTCTCTTTATTTCTGGAACTAGCCTGGTTGTTTTAACTTATGATGAGGAGGAAAAATTTAAAGTACAAGGAATTAATGATTTAATTGTTTTTTCAACAATGGCTTTAGCAAGTTTATCAGCTGGAATATTGTTAAGCTTAACTAGCTGGAAAGTTATGAATTTGATATGTATCCCTTTTTTGATTTTAATAGTTTATTCAACTTTTAGAGCTGATTTTTTAATGAGAAAATAAAAAGAATTATTTTTATTAGTTTAAAGCCTTTTCTATAGCTTTAATAAATCTTTTTGAAGATGGATTAGTAATAGATGCAAAAGTATCTTCCACCTTACCATTTTTGTTAATAATAATTTTATGAAAATTCCATTTAGGAATTGTAGATTTGCCATGGTTTTTCAAGGCCCATTTGTAAAATGGGTGTGCATTTTCACCTTTTACTGAGACTTTTTCTGTCATCGGAAACGTTATACCAAAATTAGTTTCACAAAATTTTTTTATATTATTGTTGTTTTCAGGTTCTTGATTAAAATCATTTGTAGGAACCCCCAATACTATAACGCCTTGTTCTTGATAAGCTTCCCATATTTTTTGCATATCTTGATATTGATTTGTAAATCCACATTGACTAGCTACATTAATAACTATTAGTATTTTTCCTTTATATTGAGATAGATCCAGGTCATTTCCATCAATACCTTTAAAAGTAAAGTCGTAGGCAAGTTTGTTGTAGTTAGCTGTACCACTAGTTCCAAATAATGACATAATAATAATTAATAATAATATTTTTACTCTTTCCATTAATTATATATTATTTTTTTTTAGAAAAAATCAATATGAGAAAATAACCCACCAGAGCTGACAAAAAAGAACCTGACAAAACTCCAATTTTAACGCCATCTAAATAATTTAATGAATCAGCAAAAGCCAGGTTTCCTACAAATAGACTCATTGTAAATCCAATTCCAGTTAATACACCA
>CEUZ01020873.1_pt1 | contig 12845 bp, 11 predicted proteins | sample 361511 | NCBI WGS metagenome assembly CEUZ01 (sample SAMEA2622822, study PRJEB7988) | marine metagenome | biome: marine biome (ENVO:00000447); feature: surface water layer (ENVO:00002042); material: "saline water (ENVO:00002010), including plankton (ENVO:xxxxxxxx)" | depth 5 m
ATATGTCTTCTATCTTCTCTTAAATGAATTGTAATTGAATCTGCGCCTGATTTTTGAGCAGTAATTGCAGCTTTCAATGGATCAGGATAGTTTTCACCTCTAGCATTTCTTATAGTAGCAACATGATCTATATTAACGCCAAGTCTTTTTTTGGTCATTTGGATAAATTTCTACTACCTGGTTTTAATGCTTTAATTTTTTTAAGATTTTCAGGTAAGTTATTTTTATCAAAGGTTTCTAGACTAATGCTCATTTGTGAAACCATTTTATCTTTGATAGATAAATTATTATTTGATCTGTCGATAATACATGCAAAGCCTATTAAATTAGCATTATTCAGTTTTACAATATTAGAACATTCCAATACAGATTTGCCTGTAGTAATAACGTCTTCAACGACAAGAACATTAGAATTTTTTTGAATTTCAAAGCCTCTTCTTAACAAAAGTTCCTTATTTACTCTTTCAGCAAAAATACTTTTTATATTTAACTGTCTTCCAATTTCATAACCAACTACAATACCTCCTATTGCTGGTGACAAAATTAAATCTATATTGTTAAATTTTTCTTTAATTTTTTCGCATAATGACGAACAAATAATTTCAGCTTTTTCCGGATAGCTCAATAATTTAGCACACTGTATATATTGATTACTATGTAAACCAGATGAAAGAATAAAGTGACCTTTTAATAATGCTTTAGTTTCTTCTAAAATTTTTAAAGATTCGTTGTAAGAAAGCATCCTTTTTCCTATGTCGTATTACTTTAAATTTATATTCTTTTAACTTTAATTCACTAATTAAATTTCTATAATTTTTTAAATCCTTGATCTGTATATCAAAAAAAAATTCTAAATAATCAGATTTCTTTGCTATAATTTCCATATTTATTATGTTGTTGTCATGAAAACCTATTAAACTGCTTATCTCACCTAATTTGCCTGGTTGGTGGGGTATTTGAATTAATAAACTGCTCACATACTTCTTTGTATGACTATTTTTTTCATTCTTTTTAATTTGCCAAAATCTTCTTATCGCAGCTCTAGCTTTACCTGTTTTAGCATAAGATAACCAAGCTAACGGTGGAGAATTATTTTTTGAACCTATAATATTTACTATATCACCGTTTTTTAAAATTGTAGTTAAGGGTGAGCCTCTACCATTTACTTCGCATGTTATTAAACTATCTCCTATTTTTGTATGTATAGAATAAGCAAAATCAATAGGCGTTGCTCCTTTTGGCAATTTAATAATCTCACCTTTTGGAGTAAAACAAAATACATTGTCCTGAAACATTTGGAGTTTTGTATATTCCAAAAAATGTTCAGGGTTAGAGTCTTTTTCCATTATTTCAACAAGATCTCTTAACCAATCATATTCTTTAAGTGCTAAGCTGCTTATTTTTTCAGATGATTTATAAATCCAATGTGACGCTATTCCTCTTTCAGCAAATTCATGCATTTCCTTTGTTCTTATTTGTATCTCTACTCTCTGTTTATTCGGTCCAATTATTGACGTATGAATTGACTTATAATTATTTATTTTAGGTGTAGAAATATAATCTTTAAACTTTCCAGGAATATTAGACCAATTGCTATGAAAAATACCAAGTGTCTTGTAACAAGTTTCTATATTATTAACAATCACTCTAAATCCTATTACATCTGTAAGCTGCTCCAAAGATACTCTTTTTGACTGTATTTTTCTCCATATTGAAAAAGGAGTTTTTTCACGTCCAACTATATTTGCGTTTATATCAAAATTTTTTAATTTAATCGCAAAGGCTTTTGAAAGTTCTCTAAAATTTTTTTCCCTATTATTTTTATTTAAAGAAAGTTTTCCAACAATAAGTTTTCTAGCTTCGGGGTTTAGCATGCGAAAAGATAAATCTTCTAACTCGTCTCTAATATGATTCATTCCCATACGATCTGATAAAGGCGCGTAAATTTCCATTGTTTCTTTGGCAATTCTAGTTTTTCTTTCTTCATTTGTAATAGAATCTAAAGTTCTCATGTTATGAAGTCGATCAGCTAATTTTACTATTAAAACTCTTATATCTTTTGATGTAGCTAATATAAGTTTTCTAATATTTTCAGCTTTTGAATTTTCAATAACTTTACCTTCTAACTCAGAAATTTTAGTTACACCGTCAACTAAATCAGCTACTTCTTTTCCAAATTCTTGTTTAACAGTTTCGTATGTTGTTTTTGTATCTTCAATAGTATCGTGAAGTAAGCCAGTAGCTATTGTAGCGCTATCTAGTTTTAATTCAGTTAAAATACTTGCAACAGCGACTGGATGAGATAAATAAGGATCTCCGGAATCTCTTTTTTGATCTTTATGAGCATTTAAAGCAAAATTATATGCTTTAGACAAAGTTTCAGGATTTAAAAATTTATTATAATTTTTTACTTTCTCAATCAAATCTTTTTGTTTCAACATTACATTTAATATATCAAGATTTAGTTATTTTTAATATAGACTTCTTGTCTTCATTAGAGAGGTTATTTATTAAAACATCAATAGGTTCTTTAGTAATTGGATGAATCCAGTTAGGCATAATTTCTTTTAGTGGATATAACACAAAATTTCTAAAAACAATTCCTTTATGGGGAACGTTAAAAATAAAGTCTTTATACTTAAAAGTTGTGATTAAATTATTAAAATCGAGAATGTCTATGTCGCATGTTCTTGGAGCATTTTTTTTATTTCTTTTTCTCTCTATAGATTCTTCAATAGAAATTAAAACCGAAGCAAAACTTTCTTTTGATAGAGAAGATTCAACTTTTATCACTATATTTATAAATTTGGGGTCGTCTTTATTAGGATAAGCTAAAGATTCGTAAAAACTTGATTTTTTTATAATGTTAATTTTATTTTCAGTTAATTTTGATATTGCTAAATTTATATTATGAAATCTATCTCCTAAACTAGAAGGCAAATTTGATCCCAAACCAAGTAAAATCATGAAAAATTAGCTTGTTTTACGAAAATAACGAGCTTTATCTCTTTGCCAATCTCTTCTCTTTTTCGTTTCTCTTTTATCATGTTGTTTTTTTCCTTTTGCCACGGCTATTTCTACTTTTGCTTTACCTTTTTTAAAATATAACTTTGTAGGAATTAAAGTTAAACCTTCTCTGTTAACTTTTCCAATTAGTTTATTAATCTCTTTTTTATTTAATAAAAGCTTTCTATTTCTTATAGGATTATGATTATTATAACTTGACTCTTTGTAAGCTGGTATATGTGAATTTACCAAATATATTTCTCCATTTATATCATAAGCATAAGATTCTGAAATATTAGCTTTACCATCTCTGAGTGATTTAACTTCGGAGCCCATTAAAACAATTCCCGCTTCATAAAATTCATTTAAGAAATAATTAAAACGTGCTTTTCTATTATTTGAAACTATTTTTAACCCACTTTTGGTTTTTTGAACCATTATTAAATTAGTTTGGCATGTTTCATTGCAGATTTAACAACATTTTTTGTCTCTTCAGTAATTTTAACTAAAGGCAATCTAACTTCATCTGATGATAAATTTAATAAACTCGCCGCATATTTAACAGGGCTGGGGCTAGACTCTATAAATAAAGATTTGTGAAGAGGCATTAAACTTTCATTTATTTCCTTAGCTTTTGCTAATAGATTGCTATTATTTTTACTAATAGAAGCTTCTTGAAATTCCGAACATAATTTAGGTGCAACATTTGCTGTAACAGAAATACAACCTACGCCTCCTCTAATATTAAACTCTAAAGCAGTTCCATCCTCTCCGGATAGCTGGATAAAGTCTGGTCCTAATTTTTTTTTTTGTTCATCAACTCTATTTAAATCGCCTGTTGCATCTTTCACCCCAACAATATTTTTGAGTTCAAATAGTCTAGCCATTGTTTCAACACTCATATCGACGACAGAACGAGGTGGTATGTTATAAATTATAATAGGTATTGAACAATTATCATTGATAGATTTAAAATGTTGATATAATCCCTCTTGCGTAGGTTTATTATAATATGGTGTCACAACAAGAGCTGCGTCAGCTCCTATTTTTTCAGCGTACTTAGTTAATGATATAGCCTCATCAGTAGAATTTGATCCTGTTCCTGCAATTATTGGAATCTTTCCTTTTGATTCTTTCACACATAATTCAATAACTCTTTCATGCTCTTTGTGATTTAAAGTAGGTGATTCTCCTGTTGTACCTGCAGGAACAATGCCAGAAGTACCATTTTTCAAATGATGGTGAATTAAAGAGATATAACAATCTTCATCAAGCTTATTATTCTTGAATGGTGTTATTAAAGCTACAATTGATCCTTTAAACATAAATCTTTATAACATAGTTTAAAAAAGTAAATCATCATATTATATGAAGCGTCTACTTAAATATAAAATAATTTCCCTTATATTCTTTAGTATTTTTATATCAAACGCAATAGCAGTTGATACAATATTACCAATATCAAGGCCAAACCCAGATAAAGAGACCGTAGAGATAACGCAAAAAAGAAAGTATATATTACCAAAAGAAAGACCGATTTCTTTAAAAATAGAATCAGAAATTATAGAAAATCCAGCAACTTTAGAAAATAAAGAAGAACAGGTACAAATTTACCCTAAAAAAAAACCAGTATTAGTACAAAAGAGAGTAGATAAAGTAATACCTAAATCATCAATATTATCAAAAAAAGATTTTGCTATTGCAAAGAAAGTCTTTGCAGCAATAGATAATAAAAAATGGCAAACAGCAATCAAATTATCAAAAAAAGCTAAAGATAAAACTTTATATAAATTAATAAATTATCTTTATTTAATAAAACCTTCTAATGCAGCAAGTTTTTATGACTACAAATCTTTTATAGAAGGAAATCCAAATTATCCACGAATTAATAGATTAAGATATTTAGCAGAACATAAAATAAATTTAAAATCTAATAGACCTTCAAGTATTATAAAATGGTATAACAATGAAGAACCTTTTAGTGATTTTGGAAAAATTAAATTAGGGGAAATATATCTTATACAAGGTAATTCTGAAAAAGGTTCGCAGTTAATAAAAGAAGGATGGATTAAAGCAAAACTGAATAAAAGTAATCTAAAATATTTACGAAATAAATATAAAAAAATAATAACTGTTGAAGATAACATAAAAAGAGCTGATTGGTTTGCGTGGCAAGGTAAACATTGGGATGTTCAAAGAATGTTAAGATATTTACCTAAAGAGGAAACTTTATTATATAGAGCTAGACAATTGTTAATGAGTAGATCGTATGGAGTGGACAGTGCTATAGGTAAAGTTCCCGCAAAATTTAAAAATGATATTGGATTAAAATATGACAGATTAAAATGGAGAAGAAGAAGAGGTAGAGTAGATTCATCTCTAGAAATATTATTTGATACACCAAATGATCCTAAAAAATTAAAACATCCTGAAGTATGGTGGAAAGAGAGAGCAATATTAGCGAGATCATTAATTTATAAAAAAAAATATGTATTAGCTTATAAAGTATCAAGCAATCATTCAATGAACGAAGGACCTGGCTATGCAGATGCAGAATGGTTATCTGGTTGGATTGCTCTAACTTTTTTAAATGATCCAAATTTAGCAATGTCACATTTTAAAAATTTTTATAATAATGTTGGGTATCCTATAAGTTTATCGCGTGGAGCTTTTTGGATTGGTAGAACATACAAACAAATTAAAAATGAAAAAAAATCTGAAGAATGGTTTACTGAAGCATCAAAATATTTAAATACTTATTATGGTCAATTAGCTTTTATTGAAATTAATCCTGGAAAAGGTTTTGAGTTAAATAATCAACCAAATATCTCTGAAAAATATAAAAAAGAATTTAATAAAAATCCTTTAGTTAAAACTGTTCTACTTTTAAAGGAACTGGACAAAGATAAATACTCAAAAGATTTTCTTAAACATTTAGCTTCACTTAATATTGAAGAAGGAAGCGAAATACTAGCAGGAGAACTTGCTGCTAGTATAAAAAGATATGATTATGCAATACAAATAGCTAAACAAGCATCATATGATAAGAGATTTTATAACGAATTAAATTATCCAATTATACAAACTCCTAAAATTGTAAATAAAAAATCTATGCCAAAACCTGAACTGGTTTTATCTGTTATAAGACAAGAAAGCGAGTTTGATCAAAAAGCTAATAGTTACGCTGGAGCTCGTGGTATGATGCAGCTAATGACATATACAGCTAAGCTGGTAGCAAAACAAGCAAAGTTACCATATTCAAAAAGCAGATTAACGAGCGATCCTAACTATAACATTCAATTAGGCTCATATTATTTAACCGGTCTTCTTGAAGAGTACGAAGGATCATATCCTTTTGCTCTTGCGGCGTACAATGCTGGACCTAAAAGAGTAAAATATTGGAAAAAAATTAATGGCAATCCACAAAAAGGTAAAATTAGCTATATTGATTGGGTTGAACTTATTAAATTTAAAGAAACAAGAAATTATGTTCAAAGAGTCTTGGAAAACATAAACGTCTATAGATATATGTTAAGTGGAAAACCAATAAAAATTTATAACTTTTTTGAAGACAAAACCCACTATTAATGGCGGAGAGGGAGGGATTCGAACCCTCGGTACATGTTTCCACGTACGGTCATTTAGCAAACGACTGGTTTAAACCACTCACCCACCTCTCCTTGAGATCTATTTACCTTTATTTTAGTTACTTTTCAATTTAATGATATCAATAATTTATGAAAAAAAATACTCTCTATGGGATTTTATATGGAGCTAGCGGCTCATTATGGTGGGGAACTATAGGTGTTATCTATTTTAAAACTTCATCATTTGCTGGCCCTATTGAACTAGTTGTGCACAGAACTATTTGGACAGCATTTTCATTAATAATTACAACTTCATTATTTTCTAAATGGGATGTTTTTTTTAATATTTTAAAAAAAAAAAAAGAAATGTTTTATCTTTTAATTTCAGGGTTTTTAATTTTTGCTAATTGGTCTACGTGGATATATGCAGTAGTTACTGATAAAATTATTGATGCCAGCTTTGGATATTTCATAATGCCAATACTAAGTGTTTTTTTTGGTATATTATTTTTTAAAGAGCCGCACAATAAGCAAAAAATATTATCTATTTTACTTGTAGCTATTTCAGTTGCATATTTACTATTTAATTTCGCTTCAGTGCCTTGGGTTGGTTTAATTGTAGCTTTTACTTGGAGTTTTTATTCTCTTGTAAGAAAAAAAATAAATGTTGAATCAGATATAGGATTACTAATTGAAAGTTTATATCTAACTCCAATAGCATTGATCGTTTTTTATTTAATCAGCCTCGATGGAAATTACTATTTTTCTTTTGAAAATCCTCAAATTGCATTTTGGCTCTTTTTAGCTGGTCCCATGACTGTAATTCCACTTTTTCTCTTTTTAAAAGGTGTTGATTTAGCTGGTTTAGGAACATCAGGTATGGTCTTTTTTATAACACCTACTTGTCAGTTTTTAATGGGTGCTTTTTATTATGATGAATATTTCGATCTAGACAAATTAATAGGTTTTATAATAATTTGGTTAGCTGTGGCTATATATTTACATGATTTATCTAGAGAAAAAATACGTAATTGATATAATTTGTTTATATGAATAAGAAATATTCGATATTTGCACTAATTAAAAACTCGTTTAGCTATCATGAAAATTGGCAAAGAGTCTGGAGAGATCCAGAACCAAAAACTATATATGACGCTGTTATTGTAGGTGGTGGAGGACATGGATTAGCTACTGCTTATTACTTAGCGAAAGAACATAATTTAAAGAATATTGCTGTAGTAGAAAAAGGATGGATAGGCGGCGGTAACACTGGAAGAAATACTACTATAATAAGATCAAATTACCTTTGGGATGCTAGTGCAGGTTTATATGATCATGCTTTAAAAATTTGGGAAAATTTATCTCAAGAATTAAATTACAATATAATGTTTAGCCAGCGTGGAGTTATGAATTTAGCTCACAATTTACATGATGTTAGAGAATTAAAAAGAAGAACTCATGCTAACAGACTTAATGGAATTGATTGCGAATGGCTCAATGTCGAACAAGTCAAAAAGTTCTGCCCAATAATTAATTGTTCACCAAACATACGTTATCCTGTTATGGGCAGCACTTTACAAAGGAGAGCTGGTACAGCAAGACATGATGCGGTTGCTTGGGGTTACGCTAGAGGCGCTGACGCTATGGGAGTTGATATCATTCAAAATTGCGAAGTAAAAGGAATAAAAAGAAATGGTGATTCTATTGAAGGAATAGAAACAACTAAGGGTTTTATAAAAACTAAAAAAGTTGGTGTTGTGGCTGCAGGTCATTCAAGTGTAATTGCAAATATGGCTGGCCTAAGACTTCCTCTTGAAAGCAAACCTCTTCAAGCTTTAGTTTCTGAGCCAATCAAACCTATAATCGATACTGTGGTTATGTCAAATGCCGTTCACGCGTACGTAAGTCAATCTGATAAAGGTGAACTAGTAATAGGAGCAGGAACCGATTCATACATATCTTATACTCAAAAAGGTACTCATGAAATTGTTGAAGGTACACTCAAAGCAATATTAGAACTTTATCCAATTTTTAGTAGACTTAGAATGCTCAGACAATGGGGTGGCGTTGTTGATATATGTCCTGATGCAAGCCCCATAATTAGTAAGACTTCAATAAGAGGACTTTATTTTAATTGCGGTTGGGGAACGGGAGGTTTTAAAGCTACTCCAGGGTCAGGTCATTTATTTGCTCATACAATTGCCAAAGACGAACCACATGCTCTAAATGCAGCATTTGACATTAACAGATTTGTTAGTGGAGATCTTGTTGATGAGCATGGGGCGGCGGCAGTAGCTCATTAAAATGTTTATAATTAAATGTCCTTATTGCGGAGAAAGAGATCATAGTGAGTTTACCTATGGTGGGGAGGCTCACTTAGTTAGACCTAAACAACCAACAGAATTAAGCGATGATCAATGGGCTGAATACTTGTTCATGAGAAAAAATATAAAAGGTCTTCAATACGAAAGATGGAATCATTCTCATGGTTGTAGACGTTGGTTTAATATGTCAAGAGATACATCAAACGATCAAATTTATTCTGTTTATAAAATAGGAGATAAACCAAATAAATAATGTCAAACAATTATAGATTATCATCAGGCGATCAAATTATTAAAAGTGAGAGTATCTCATTTAAATTTAATGGAAAAACTTTGTATGGTTTCAAAGGTGATACTTTAGCATCAGCATTATTAGCTAATGGAATCCATTTAGTAGGTAGAAGTTTTAAATATCATAGACCGCGTGGTATATTCACATCTGGAGTTGAAGAACCCAACGCTTTGGTTCAAATAATTAAAGATCAAGGAAAAACTGATCCAAACTTACGAGCTACACAAATTGAGATTTACGAAGGTTTAAATGCAACAAGTCAAAATTGTTGGCCTTCTGTAAATTTAGATTTTGGAGCAGTTAATAATTTATTTGCACCTATTATCCCGGCTGGTTTTTATTATAAAACTTTTATGTGGCCTGCAAATTTGTGGGAAAGTGTATACGAATATTTTATTAGAAGAGCGGCAGGTTTGGGCAAATCTCCTACGAAGAAAGATCCTGATATATATGATCATACTTATTATCACTGTGAAGTTCTAATAATTGGTGCTGGACCCGCAGGATTGGTAGCAGCTAAGACTGCTGCAAATACTGGAAAAAAAGTACTTTTAGTTGATGAAAGACCTAATTTTGGAGGTAATCTTAATTTTTCAAATAAAAATTATAGTAAAATAAATGAGTTATCTCCTCAAGAATGGATAAAAAATACTTGCTTAGAATTAAAAGAAAATAAAAATATTAAAATACTTAATAGGACAAGTGTAGCTGCTTATCATAATTACAATTATATAATTATGACGCAAAATTTAACAGATCATTTGCCAGATAAAGATAAAAAAGAAAAAATAAGACAACGTTTATGGAAAGTTAGAGCAAAGAAAGTAATATTAGCGACTGGTTCAATTGAAAGACCAATGATTTTTGATTGCAACGATAGACCGGGCATTATGCTTTCTTCAGCTGTTAGAAAATATGTTAATTCTTATGGTGTAAAATGCGGTAATAACATTAGTATTTTTACAAATAATGATGATGCCTATGAAACGGCAATAACTTTACATGATAAGGGTGTTAAAATTAATGGAATTATTGATATTCGAGAAAAATCTAATGGCATTCTTCCTAAGAAGTGTGATGAATTAGGTATTAAAATATATTGGAAAAGCACAATAGTTTATACGGAAGGATATAAAAAAATTAACAAAATACATCTTATGAAGTTATCAAAAGATAATTCTAGTGTGGTTGGAAATAAATTAAAAATAAATTGTGATTTATTATGTGTTTCAGGAGGTTATACGCCAGCAGTTCACTTATTTACTCAATCAGGTGGAAAGTTAAATTATAATGAACAAAAGCATTACTTTTTGCCTAAAAAAAATACTATGAATCAAATATCTGTAGGTTCGTGTAGTGGAATTTTTGGATTAAAAAATATTATTTCAGAAACGCAAGATAAAACTAGAGAGTTTCTCAATGTTGAAAAAAAAGAGGAATTTAATGTAACGGAACCTAAGGAAGGAGATTTTGACAATATATGGTTGTTACCAACTAATAAAATTTCTGGAAAAACTAAAGCGTTTGTTGATTATCAAAATGATTCTACAGCAAATGATATAAAGCTTGCTTTAAGAGAAGGTTTTAAATCAATAGAGCATGTAAAACGTTACACAACTACTGGAATGGCTACAGATCAAGGAAAAATTGCCAATATGCATGCTTTAGGAATTATTTCTGAAATTACAAATACTAAACTAGGAGAGTTAGGTACTACTACTTTTCGTCCACCCTACTCTCCAATAACTTTCGGAGCTCTTGTTGGGAGAAATGTTGGAAAATTTTTTGATATTACTAGAAAAACTCCAATACACGATTGGCATGAGAAAAATAATGCAAAATTTGAAGATGTTGGTCAATGGAAAAGAGCTTGGTATTACCCTACTAATAATGAAAATATGCACGATGCTGTTCAAAGAGAATCTAAAGCTGCAAGAACAAAAGCTGGAATTTTAGATGCTTCAACTTTGGGAAAAATTGATATTCAAGGTATAGATGCTTCAGAGTTTTTAAATCGAGTTTACACTAATGCATGGAGCAAATTAGCAATAGGAAAATCTAGATACGGTCTAATGCTTAACGATGACGGAATGATATATGACGATGGAGTAACAACGCGTTTAGAAGAAAATCACTATATAATGACCACTACAACAGGTGGTGCGGCTACAGTAATGGGAAAGCTTGAAGATTTTCTACAAACAGAATGGCCTGAATTAAAAGTTTATTTAACATCAGTCACTGATCATTTTGCTACCATCAGTGTTTGCGGTCCTCATAGCAAAAAAATATTAGAAAAAGTAACTCAAAACATTGATTACTCTGAAGATAAATTTCCGCACATGAGTTTTAAAGATGGATTAATAGATAAAATAAAATGTCGTGTCATGAGAATAAGTTTTACTGGTGAATTAAGTTACGAAATAAATGTTCAAGCAAATTATGGTCAATCAGTTTGGGAAAAGTGTATGCAGGTGGGCAAAGAATACGGGATTACGCCATATGGAACAGAGGCAATGCATTTATTAAGAGCAGAAAAAGGTTTTATAATAGTAGGTCAAGAGACAGATGGAACTGTTACTCCTGTCGATTTGCAAATGGATTGGATAGTAAGCAAGAAAAAGTATGATTTTATAGGCAAAAGATCCTTGTATAGATCTGACACAATGAGAGAAGATAGAAAACAGTATGTTGGTTTATTAACTAAAAATCCAAAAGATGTACTAGAGGAAGGAGCTCAAATTGTAGCTGAAGTTAAAAACAAGCCTCCAATGAAGATGATTGGACACGTTACATCTAGTTATTATAGTCCTAATTTAAATAAATCTATAGCTCTAGCCGTCGTTAAAAATGGAAAAAAATTAAAAGGTAAAAAACTTTATGTTCCTATGCCAAACAAAACTATAGAGGTAACTGTATCTGATACAGTTTTTTTAGATAAAGAGGGAAAAAGATTAAATGCTTAATTTTAAATCACCAATTACTGAAAGTCATTCATATAACAATTTTTCAATGAAAGAAAAAACTCCTGTAGCAAAAATTAATTTAAGAGGTGACTTAAATAATAAAGATTTTGCTAGCAAAGCTGGAAAATTATTAGGAATGATTCTTCCTAAAGAAGCATGTTCAACATCTACAAAAGAAAAAATTACATGTATGTGGCTAGGACCTAACGAATGGCTTTTAGTTTCAAACGATACGGTGACTAAAGATTCTAATGATTTCGAATTAGAAAAATTGTTATTTAAGGATATTTCAAAAACAAATTTAGGTGCTGTGACAAATGTTAGTGATCATTATACTATATTTAACATAACTGGCTCTAATATTTTTGAGATCCTTTCTAAAGGAAGTCCTTTTGATTTTGATTCAAAACATTTTGGAGATAACAAAGTAGTTCAAACAATACTTAATAATGTCGATGTAACTATACATAGAAAAACCAAAGATGATGTTGATCTTTACGTCAGAAGATCTTTTTCTGATCACTTATGGGCTTGGATTAAGGATAGCACTAGATTTATCTAATCTTGTTCTAAAATAATAGATAATAATTAAAAAATATGAAATTGAGAAAAACCAGTTTATTCCAACCCACAACCAAAAAAAAGTGGCAAAACTAGCATCAATATATTT
>CEUZ01254381.1_pt1 | contig 12841 bp, 11 predicted proteins | sample 361511 | NCBI WGS metagenome assembly CEUZ01 (sample SAMEA2622822, study PRJEB7988) | marine metagenome | biome: marine biome (ENVO:00000447); feature: surface water layer (ENVO:00002042); material: "saline water (ENVO:00002010), including plankton (ENVO:xxxxxxxx)" | depth 5 m
ATTACTTTTGGAAAATTAAAAGCAAGAATGGCTTTTAGAGATATAGGAAGAGTTTTAGGATTGCCATATGGTTACGTAGATATGTTATGCAAAATGATCCCATTTGATCCTTCAAGACCTTTAGATTTAGAAACCGCTATTGCTCAAGAGCCACGAATAAGAAAAGAGGAAGAAAAAGATCCAAGAGTAAAAAAATTGGTTGAAATTTCAAAAAAACTCGAGGGTTTAAATAGAAATATGGCAACACATGCTGCAGGAGTAGTTATACCAGCGGAAAATTTAGCTGAACTAGTACCTTTATATAAAGATTCTTCTTCCAACTCTCTTTTGCCTTCGACTCAATTTGATATGTACACATCAGAAAATGCAGGGCTTGTTAAATTTGATTTACTTGGACTGAAAACTTTAACAGTAATAAATAAAACAATTTCTCTTCTTAATGAAAAAAAAATAAATTTAGATATTAGAAAGATTAGTCTTACTGATCAAAAGATTTTTCAGCTATTAAGCGCTGGACATACAGTAGGTCTTTTTCAATTGGAAAGCGCAGGAATGAAAGATGCATTGGTAAATATGAAACCTAACAAGTTTGAAGATATTATTGCATTGGTAGCACTCTATAGGCCTGGTCCAATGAGCAATATTCCAATATATAATCAGTGTAAACACGGAGAAAAAAAACCAGATTATCTTCACCCTAAACTTAAAAAAATTTTAGAACCAACTTATGGTGTAATAATTTATCAAGAACAAGTAATGCAAATTGCTCAAGTGTTATCAGGATTTTCAGCTGGAGAAGCAGATATTTTGAGAAGAGCTATGGGAAAAAAGAAGAGAGCAGAATTAGAAAAACAAAGAGAAAATTTTGTAAATGGGGCTGTTAATAATGGAATTACAAAAGATACAGCAAGTTTCATTTTCAAAAAAATTGAACCGTTTGCAGAGTACGGTTTTAATAAAAGTCATGCAGCTGCTTATGCAATGATTGCATATCAAACTGCATATCTTAAAACTTACCATCCAAACGAATTTATTGCTGCGTCTATGTCGAACGAATTATCCAACACTGATAAATTAAGTGAATTTTTTGAGGAATTAAAAAGATTAGAAATAAAAGTTCAAAGGCCTTGTATAAATAAATGTTTTGCTGAATTTATACCTGAGGAAAATACTTTATTTTATGCTTTAGGTGCGATTAAAAATGTTGGGTATGAGGCAATATCCCAAATAGTTGAGGAAAGGGAAAAAAATGGAAAATTTAATTCTATTAGTGATTTCATTAACCGAGTAAACCCAAAAAATATTAACAAGTTACAGCTAGAAGGCCTAGTAAAAGCTGGTGTTTTTGATGCAATTTTTAGTCATAGAAAGGTTTTATATGAAAATATTCCAAACATTATACAAAATTCAAAAAATATATTTGAAAATAAAATTCAAAATCAAACAAGCTTATTTTCAGATGATAATCAAAAAATTTCATATTTGTTTAAAGACAAAAATTCAACTAACTGGACAAATGACGAACTTCTTTCTAAAGAATTTGAGTCATTAGGTTTTTATATATCAAATCACCCGCTAAACGATTTTCAAGATGTTTTGAATCAATATAAGGTAAAATCATTTAAGCAATTTGAATTTGGTGAAGAAAATGAGTGTATCTTATCTGGAACAATTATGTCAGTAAAAGAAAAAAAAACTTTGAAAGGAAATCCATTCGCTATAATTAAATTCAGTGATCTTAGCAAAGTTTTTGAACTTTTTTTATTTTCTGAAATATTAGAAAAAAATAGAAGCAAGTTAATTGAGGGAAAATCATTTTTATTAACTGTAATTAAAAATAAAGAAAATCAAGACAATCGGTTTAAAAGAATTAGTGTGAGAAATATTCAGAGCTTGGAAGAAATTACTAAAAAAAATTATAGTGATGTTCATATAGAAATAGACAAAGCTGATAATCTAAAAAAATTGTATGAATCAATTAGCGAAAAAGGAAATTCCAAAATAAAAATCTCCTTCATTAGTAAAGATAAAAATTATTTATTTGAACTAAAAGATAAGAGAAAATTTGATTATGAAACTTTGAGAAACTTAAATAAAGAGCATTATATAAAGAAAATAAGCGTCTAAATTGTTATTGAATTTTTTATTATAAAATTGTAGAACTTCACACTTATAATACGCACACAATTGTTGGTTGTGAAACCTCCGGTCCTTAAATGGAAAAATTGTGGTGGAATAACCGGGAAATTATGAACTTACCAAGTGTTACGATAAAACAGCTGTTAGAATCTGGTGTCCATTTAGGTCACAAAACATTTAGATGGAATCCAAAAATGCGGAATTATATTTTTGGCTCCAAAGACTCTATACATATTATTGATTTAACCCAAACTTTAGAGATGACAAAGTCTGCTCTTCAAGAAGTGCATAAATGTATTTCATCCGGAGGAAAAATACTATTTGTATCAACCAAAAAACAGGCCAGTGAGGCCATATCTAAAATAGCAAAAGATACATCACAATATTATGTAAACCATCGGTGGCTTGGAGGAATGCTAACAAATTGGAAAACAATCACTAATTCAATAAAACGATACAAAAAACTTTCAGAAGATCTGAAAAAGGAAGTTACTGGTTTTACAAAAAAGGAAGTTTTAAAAATGGGTGTGCAGAGGGATAAATTGGAAAGATCTTTAGGAGGAATTGCGGAGATGAAAAAGGTTCCAGAGATGATTTTTATAATTGATACTAATAATGAGTCTTTAGCAGTCAAAGAAGCTATTAAATTAAATATACCTATTGTAGCAATTGTTGATACGAATTCTGATCCAACCGGAATAGATTTTCCTATACCTGGAAATGACGATGCGAGAAGAGCTATTAATTTGTACTGTGATTTAATGAAGCAAACAATATTGGATGCTCAAAAAAATATATCCAAACAAGATATTAAAACGATAGAAGAGAATGTAAAAAAAGAAGAAATAAAATCAAAAAGTGAAGAAAAAGTAAAAGAAACTAAAAAGGAAGAAAGTAAGAAAAAGGTAGAAGTATCTAAGAAAGTAGATAAAAAAGAAAAAAAAACAACATCTATATTTTCAAAAATAAAAAAAATTGCATCCAAAAAAGCAAAGTAGATATATATTTTTTATGTCATCAGATAATCTAGACAAAGTAAAAAAGTTGAGAGAAATTACGGGCGTAGGATTTAAAGACTGCAAAAATGCAATAGATGAAACACAAGGCGATCTAGAAAAATCAATAGAGTTATTAAGAAAAAAAGGTATAGCTAAAGCCAGCAAAAGAATGGGCAGAACCGCAGCTGAAGGAGTAGTTTGTATCTCTGAAAATGATAATAAATTTTCAATTCTTGAAATTAATACAGAGACAGATTTTGTTGCTAAAAATGACCAGTTCATTAACTTTGCTGAGGAAGTTTCTAAATTAACACTAAAAAATTTTGGTAAGATGCAAGATGTTTTAAAATCTCAAATGTCAAATAAAAAAAAAGTTGAAGATAGTTTAGTTGATTTGGTATCTAAAATAGGTGAAAAAATTACTTTAAGAAGATGTGATTATTTTGATAACGATAAACTAATAAATTTTTCATATACACATTCTGCCATAAAAGGAAATGTTGGGAAAATAGGAGTTTTACTTAGTATTGAAACAAGTAAAAAAAAGGAAGAAATAATAGATTTAGGAAAAAAACTTACAATGCAAATTGCTTCATTATCACCTCTCGCTATAGATAGAGATGATTTGGATCAAAATATCTTAAAAAAAGAAAAGGAAATAATCACTGAGGAATTGAAAAATACCGGAAAGGACATTAAAATTGTTGAGAAGATTGCAATTGGAAAAATGAATAAATTTGTTGAAGAAAATACTTTATTAAATCAACAATGGATTATGGAACCAAAAAAACAGGTAAAAGATGTGATTAAAGAAGTTATTGGAAAAGATAAAATTAAAATAAGAAAATTTACCAGATTTAAAGTTGGTGAAGGGTTGTAATTATTAATGTCAGCAGATGAAATTTTAAATAGTTGTAGTTCTAAAATGAAGAAAGCTTTTGAAGTTTTTTCACAAGAACTTTCATCTTTAAGGACAGGCAGAGCAAATGCTTCAATGTTAGATATAATCAAAGTCGACGTTTATGGACAGATGATGCCAATTAATCAATTAGGAACCGTATCTACGCCTGACCCAAGAAGCATTAATGTCCAGGTTTGGGATCAAAACAATGTTACATTGATTGATTCAGCGATAAAAAAATCGAATTTAGGAATTAATCCTCAGATTGATGGACAACTACTCAGAATTCCAATTCCAAGTCTTAACGAAGAGAGAAGAAAAGAGTTAAAAAAAATTATGGGTGGTCTTGCAGAAAAATCAAAAATTTCTATAAGAAATATTAGAAGAGATGCTAATGACAAATTAAAAAAAGATTTAAAAGATAAAAAAATTGGAGAAGATGAGTCTAAAAATTTTGAAAAAAAAATTCAAAATCTTACTGATGCAAAGATATCTGAATTAGAGAAAAAACTTTCCGAAAAAGAAAAAGAAATAATGACTGTATGAATCAATTAAATCATGTCGCTATAATCATGGATGGAAATGGGCGATGGGGTTTAAAAAAAAAAAAATCGAGAAATTATGGACATTTAAAAGGACTAGATTCTGTAGAACAAATTATTAAGGCATCCATAAAAAAAGAAATCTCTTTTTTAACGCTGTATACATTTTCAACTGAAAATTGGAGAAGACCACAAAATGAGATTAATTTTCTATTTGATTTAATTAGAAAATCATTAAAAAAAAATATAAAAAAAATTTTAAATCAAGGAATTAAAGTAAATGTTATTGGAAGTAATAAAGGACTGCCCAATGATATTAAAAAAACAATAAAATTTATTAAAAGAAAAACACTAAGAAATAATACTATTACGCTTAATTTGGCGTTAAATTATGGGTCCAAAGAAGAAATTATTAATGCATGTAAAAAATTAAAGCAAAGTAGTAAAAAAATAATTTCAGAAAGTAATTTTAAGGAAAAACTTTACACAAGAAATATACCAGATCCTGACATATTGATTAGAACTGGTGGGACAAAAAGACTAAGTAACTTTATGTTATGGCAATTAGCATATACAGAAATATTTTTTGTAGATAAACTGTGGCCTGACTTTGGAGAGAAAGATTTTAATAAAATAGTAGGTAAATTTTATAATATTAAAAGAAATTTTGGAAATATATGACAAATTTGCAAAAAAGGATTTTAACTTCGTTAGTTATTTTGCCCTTATCAATTTTTTTTATAGTAAAAGGAGGTTATTATTTATCATTTTTTTTACTAGCTGTATTTTTTATCGCAAACTATGAATTATTTTCTGTTTTTCATAACAAGATATCAATATTATTTTTAGATTTAATACTAATTTTATCACTTCTTTCAATTTATTATCTTGCCAAACAAAGCAACGATTTTTCATTTCATATTTTAATATGGGTAATAATACTTTGTATATGCTCTGATGTGGGAGGTTACATTTTTGGAAAAATATTTAAATGGAGAAAATTAACTAATATAAGCCCAAAAAAAACTATATCAGGAGTCCTCGGTTCATTTTTATTTTCTTTACTATCTGTTTTTATTGCTGACATAATTTTATCTGATGTAGATTTCTTAAATGTAAAATTTTTCATTTTAGCAATAATTTTCTCGTTAGTTGCTCAGGCAGGCGATTTAACAATTTCTTATTTTAAAAGATTAGAAAAAATTAAGGATACTGGTAAAATCTTACCAGGGCACGGAGGTATTTTTGATCGTATTGATGGTTTGATGTTTGTAGTTATTTTGACTCTTGTTTTATATAACCTAGAATTTCTGCCATGATAAAAAAAAAAATATCAATTCTTGGTTCTACAGGATCAATTGGAAAATCTACATTAAGTGTCATCAAAAAAAATAAAAAAAATTTTAATGTAGTTTTATTGTCAGCAAATAATAATTATAAAAGACTTATACAACAGGCGAAAGAATTTAAGGTAAAAAATGTTATAATTTACAATCAAGCTTTTTATAAAAAAGTTAAAAAAGCTCTTAAAAAAAATAACACAAAAGTTTACTCAGGTGATGTAAAGTTAAATAAAATAATTTCTGGAAAATTAGATTATACAATTGCAGCTATTGTTGGTATTGCAGGGTTACAACCAACGATAGATTCTATAAAAATTAGCAAAACTGTAGCCATAGCCAATAAGGAATCTATTGTTTGCGCATGGGGAATTTTATCCAAAATTATAAAGAAATATAAAACAAAAGTTGTACCAGTAGATTCTGAGCATTTTTCTATTATGGATCTTACAAAGGGAATCTCCAATGAGGAAATTGAGGAAATAATATTAACTGCTTCAGGAGGACCATTTCTGAACCTATCTCAAAAAAAGTTACATAAAGTAAAACCTAATCAAGCAGTTAAACATCCAAACTGGAAAATGGGAAAAAAAATATCAGTAGATTCAGCAAATCTGATGAATAAAGTTTTTGAACTAATAGAAGCTTGTCATTTTTTTAATTTCGAAAAAAAAAAATATAAGATAATGATCCATCCTCAATCTTACGTTCATTCTATAGTCCGTTTCAAAAATGGTTTAATAAAAATGATATTATACAATCCTGATATGAGGATACCTATATCAAATATAATTTATGGAAAAGAGACCTGCGTTTCCAATGTAAAAAAAATTGATATCAATAAATTAAATAACTTGAATTTTCAAAATGTAAATTTAAAACGTTTTCCTTCATTAAAGCTGTTTAATAAATATCTCAATTTAGATAATTTGACCTCTACGATAGTAAATGCTTCTAATGAAGTTTTAGTGAACTTATTTTTGAGTAAAAAAATAGGCTTTTTAGATATTGTTGAGACCTTAATGAAGATTTTAAAAGATAAAGATTGTAAAAAATATGCTATAAGAAAACCAAAGACTGTAGACGACATATTAGAGGCTGATAGTTTCGCTAGATTGAAAACTATCTCTATATGCACGAGGTAAAATTATATGAAAAATTTTGGAAAATTTTTTTTAATTCTTTTTCTGCCTTTATTTATAGGTTTTTTAAATGTTTCTCATGCAGAAGTGGTCAAAAAAGTAGAAGTAAATGGGAATGAAAGAATTTCATTAGAAACGATTTTAATATTTGGAGATATAAAGTTAGGAGATAATTATGAATCTCAAGATATTAAATCAGTCATAAAAAAACTTTATGAAACTAATTTTTTTTCAAACATATCAGTCGAATTAAATAATAATTTATTAACAATAAATTTAGTTGAAAATCCAATTATCAACTCAATAATTTTTAATGGAGAACAGGCTAGAAAGTATAAAGAGGCTCTTATTGAGCTTTTAACGCTAAGGGAAAAAACCTCATTTATAGTTAACTATATAAAATCAGATATTAATAAAATTAAAGAATTTTACAGAAATTTAGGTTATTACTTTGTAAAAATAGAAGCGGAAATAGAAAAATTAGAGAGGAATAGAGTAAATATAATTTATACATTTGATAAGGGTCAAAAGGCTAAAATTGCTAAAATAAATTTTCTAGGAGATAAAAAAGTTAGAGAAAAAAGACTTAGAGATATTATCACTTCACAAGAAACTAAATTTTGGAAATTTCTTTCTCGTTCAGTCTATTTAAACCAAGCCAGAATCGAATTAGATAAAAGATTACTAAAAAATTATTATAGAAATAGAGGTTATTATGAGGTCGATATAACTTCCAGTAATGTGGAGTATGCTGAAGGTCAAGGTTTTGTCTTAACCTATAGTATTAATGCAGGAAAAAGATATAAGTTTAAAAAAATTTATGCACAAGTATCTCCAGAACTAGATCAATCTGCGTTTATGTCTTTAGAGGATGAGTTTAATAAAATTATTGGTGATTATTATTCTGTTAGAAAAATTACAAGAATATTAGAAAAAATTGATAGACTAAGTGAACTTAAAGAACTTCAGTTTATCAATCACAATATTAGTGAAAAATTAGATGATGATGGAGTTGAAGTTAAAATAAATATTTTTGAAGGAAAAAAATTTACTATTGAAAGAATAGATATTGCTGGAAATAGCGTGACTAACGATGATGTTATAAGATCAGAGATGATTGTTGATGAAGGAGACCCATATAGCGAACTCCTTGTTAATAAATCTATGAATCAACTTAAAGGTAGAGGTATTTTTGGAAAAGTGGATTATCAAGTTTTAGAAGGTTCGACGCCTGATCTTAAAGTTTTAAAAATATCTATTGAAGAAAAAGCTACAGGAGAAATATTAGCTGGGGCGGGCATTGGTACAGAAGGAACTTCATTTATGATGGCAGTATCGGAAAATAATTGGTTAGGTAAAGGCATCAAGTTTACATCTGCATTAAATATATCTGAAGCAAAAATAAGCGGAAGATTTTCGATGAATAATCCAAACTACAAATACTCTGGAAATTCAGTTTTTACATCTTTAGATGTATCTTCATTAGATATGAAAGAAACTTCTGGTTATGAAAGTTCAAGAACAGGATTTTCTGCAGGAACTTCATTTGAGCAGTACCAAGACGTTTTTGTTTCAGGTTCTTTTGATGCTACATACGAAGATGTTGAAGTTAATAAATCATCATCTTCTGCAATTAAAAAAATGGATGGAACCTTTTATAATTTAGATTTTGGCTATGGTATTACTTGGGACAGAAGAAATCAGGTTTTTCAACCTACAGATGGATATATGACAAAGTTTACTCAAAAGTTACCACTTATTCAAGATTCATCATCAATACTTAATGGTTTTGATGCTAGCGCATACCACACTTTCTCAGAGGATCTTATTGGATCATTTAAGTTTCATTCTCGGGCTATACATGGAGTAGATGGGGACGTTCGTTTAACGAAAAGATTGTTTATACCATCAAAAAAACTTAGAGGTTTTAATACAGCAAAAATTGGACCCAAAGATAAAGAGGATTATATTGGTGGAAATTATTACTATACGGTAGGTTTTGATGCTCAATTACCAAATTTACTTCCTGAGGCTTATAAGACTGACTTTAGTTTGTTTTTAGATGCTGGAAATTTGTGGAGCGTTGACTATGATAGTTCACTAGACGACTCAAATAAGTTAAGATCTGCAGTAGGAGTTAGCGCAAATGTATTTACAACAATTGGACCAATGAGTTTTACTTTAGCACACGATCTGTCAAAAGCAGTAAATGATGAAACTCAAGCTTTTAACTTTCAGTTAGGGACTTCGTTTTAATGAAATATTTTGTAAAATTTTTTGTAGTTACTTTTTTCTTACTTATTTATACACATGCATCAGCAGAAAGTAAGGTAGTAATTTTAGATATGAAATATGTGTTAAATTTTAGCAAAGCAGGAAAGGGTGCTCAGGAGTATTTGAAGAAATCATTCGAAGATAGTAATGATAAGTTTACTAAACAAGAAAATGATTTAAAAGAAGAAGAACAGGATTTGCTGAAAAAAAAGACTATACTATCTAAAGAAGACTATAAAAAAAAATCAGATGAGTTAAGAAATAAAGTTGTGAAATATCAAAAAGATAGAAGAGAAACTTTTGAAAAAATATCAAATCAAAGAGCTAAAGCTAGAGATGATCTTATTAATAAAATAAATCCAATATTAAACGCCTATATAGCAGAAAATAAAATTTCGTTAGTAATTGACAAAAAATTTGTTCTTGGTGGAAATACTAGCTTAGACATTACAAATATTATTATTGAAAAATTAGATAAAGAAGTTCCGTCCTTAAAATTAAATTAAAATGAATTCAAACCAGTTTTTTAATAAACAGGGGCCGATTCCTCTGAAAAAAATAGTAGAGGAAATAAATTGTACTGTTAATTTTCCAGATAATAAAAATTTTAACATAAATGGTGTTGAGTCCTTAGACAAAGCTAGAGAAAATGATATGACATTTTTAAATTCGATCAAGTATAAAGAACTTTCTTTAAATACAAAAGCAGCGGCATGTATTACCACTGGTAATTTATCTAAATTTTTACCAAATAAATGTATTAAACTTAATGTAAAAAATATATTACTAGCTGTTACTCAAGTTTCTAAAATGTTTTATCCTCGAGCAGATTTAGATTATCCTGATATTAATCTCATCGATGCTCATTCTTTGAAAAATAAATACCCCCAGGTACATTTTGGGAAAAATGTTCTAATAGGTGAAAATGTTTCAATTGGAAAAAATACTTATATAGGAAATAATACAGTTATCGAAAGTAATGTGATAATAGGAGATTATTGTATTATTGGTTCGATTGTATCAATAAAAAATTCTATTATAGAAAACAATGTTCATATAAAAGATGGAAGTAAAATTGGTGTGAAAGGTTTTGGTTTCATTCCTATTAAAGAAAAAAATCTTAGAACTCCACATATAGGAAAAGTTATTTTAAGAGAAAATGTTGAACTAGGATCAAATTGTACAATTGATCGAGGTTCAGTCAGTGATACAGTTATAGGAAAAAATACTTTTTTAGATAATCAAATACATGTTGCTCATAATGTAAAAATTGGTGAAAACTGTATGTTGGCAGCACAGGTTGGTATTGCGGGCAGTGCGGTCTTGGGAAATAATGTTATGGTTGGTGGTCAAACAGGCATATCTGGTCATATTAAAATTGGAAATGATGTTAAAATTGTTGGCGCAAGCGGAGTGACCAAAGATGTTCCTGATAAATTAAAAGTTATGGGATATCCCGCTAAACCCATTAAAGAATTTATTAAATCAAGTAAATAAATGAAAAATAGTTCATTAAATAGAAAAGAAATAGAAAAACTATTACCACATAGAGAACCAATGTTATTGATTGATAAATTAATAAATATTGATGGATTAAAATCAGCTACGGCTATAGTGAATGTAAGGAAAAATTCCTTTTTTGTTCAAGGACATTTTCCTAACCAACCTGTTATGCCCGGCGTCCTTGTAGTTGAAGCCTTCGGTCAAGCAGCTGCAGCATTAACAGCTAATGGTGTAGATCCTAAAGAATATGAAAATAAACTTGTTTACTTAATGAGTGTAGATAAAGCTAGATTTAGAAATCCTATAATACCAGATTGTGAACTTTTATTAGAAGTTGAAACAATAAGATCTCACGGGCGAGTTTGGAGATACAAAGGAGTTGCCAAGGTAAATGGAAAAGTGATGTCAGACGCCCAATGGACGGCAACTATAGTTGATAGAAATAAATGATACATAAATCAAGCGTTATAGACAAAGAAGCAAAAATAGGAGAAAATGTAAAAATTGGACCATTTTGTTATGTTGGTCCAAATGTTCAAATTAGTGATGAAGTTGAATTAATATCCAATGTTCATATTGAGGGAAATACTAAAATTGGAAAAGAAACAAAAATATTTCCTTTTGCTAGTATTGGAACTGCTCCACAAGATTTAAAATATAAAGGCGAACTTAATAGTCTTGAGATTGGTAAAGGTAATTTAATAAGAGAGTATGTAACGATAAATCCCGGTACTGAAGGTGGTGGTGGGAAAACTGTAATAGGTGATAAATGTTTATTTATGATATCTTCACATGTAGCACACGATTGTAATATTGGAAACAATGTTGTTATTGCTAATAATGTTCCTTTAGGAGGGCATGTAACAATTGAGGATTCAGTTGTCATAGGAGGAAATTCAGCAGTTCAACAATTTACTAGAATTGGAAGACTTGCAATGATAGGCGGAATGACAGGGGTATTAAAAGATGTAATACCGTTTGGTCTTTCATTTGGTAATAGGAATTACCTACGAGGTATAAATTTAATTGGATTAAAGAGAAATAATTATGAAAACAAAAAGATAATGGAACTAGGTGAAGCCTTTAAAAAAATATTTTCGTCAAAAAATCTTCACGAAAACCTAAGCAAAATTAATGGCGAGTACAAGGATAATGATTTAGTAAAAGAAGTAATAAATTTTATAGGAAAAGATAAAAAAAGACCTATTTGTACACCTGATTCAAAAAAGTAAAATGATTGGTTTAATATTTGGTGAAACTAGTTTTCCAAAAGAAATTTTAAAAAAGATAAAAAAAAGAAAGTTAAAATATATAATAATTGATTTAAGCAGAAAGAAAATTTTTAAGAATGACCACAATTATCATATTGTTTCAATTGGACAAGTAGGAAAGATAATTAATATATTTAAAGAAAATAATTGCAAAAAAGTTTTATTTGCTGGAAGAGTAGAAAAGCCAAATTTTTCAAAGTTGAGACTAGATCTAAAAGGAATTTCAATTTTACCAAGAATAATTAGTAGTTCAAAATTAGGGGATGCAGCTATAGTAAAAGAAATAATAAAAGTATTGCACAATGAGAATATCAGAACAATAAACTCTCTGACATTTAATCCGGAATTAAGTTTAAAGAAGGGAATATATTCAAAAGTTAAGCCCAATTTACAAGATGCTAAAGACATTAAAAAAGCTACATCTGCTTTAGAAAAGTTAAGTAAATACAATTTTAGCCAAGGAGTTGTTGTGAGAAGTGAAAAAATTGTCGCTGTTGAGGGAAAAGGCGGTACTGAAAAAATGTTAATAAAATGTAGAGGTAAAGGACAAAAAAACAAAGGTGTTTTGGTAAAATTTCCTAAGAAAAAGCAGGACTTGAGAGTTGATTTACCAACAGTGGGTTTAAAAACTTTGACTCACTGCAAATTGGCTGGATTAAAAGGAATTGTTTTAAAAAGTAAGCAAAATGTTTTTCTAGAAAGAAAAAAATGTATCAGTTTCGCAAATAAAA
>CEUZ01037421.1_pt1 | contig 12835 bp, 8 predicted proteins | sample 361511 | NCBI WGS metagenome assembly CEUZ01 (sample SAMEA2622822, study PRJEB7988) | marine metagenome | biome: marine biome (ENVO:00000447); feature: surface water layer (ENVO:00002042); material: "saline water (ENVO:00002010), including plankton (ENVO:xxxxxxxx)" | depth 5 m
CTAGAACCTGTTCGGCCTCCTCTTCAAGTCCAAAAGATTATTCGAATGAATCCTCAGGGAGAGTCTTTAAAATTCGAAGCTTCTCATCTTTCTTCTGAAAATACAGGTTGGTTTTTAAAGTCTCCTGTTCAAGGAGTAGAAGGTGCGGCGGTTGAAGAAATTTATTCACGAGGTTATCTAAAAAATACTCAACCTATACTTGTTGCAGTTTTAGATTCAGGGGTATCGATCGATCATGAAGATCTAAAAAATAAAATATGGACGAACCCTCGAGAAATTCCAGGAAATGGTAAGGATGATGATCACAATGGTTATATTGATGACGTTCATGGATGGAATTTTGTTGGAACAGTTGACTCTCAAGGACGACCGATTAATTTTGAATTCGCTCATTTAGAAATTGTTCGTGTTTATCGTTTTCTTGAAAAAAAAGAAAAAACAGTTGGGTTATCAAATTCTGAAAAAGAGGAAAAAAAAGAACTCTATGATTTAATTTTGTCTAAACAGAAATTTTATCAGGAAAAAGAAAAAGAGTTAGTTCATCTTAAAATCAAATTAAGAAACTACTTTTTGAAAATTAAAAAAAACATAAATAAAAATTTTGAAGAAATAACAGAAAAAGATTTGTTACATTTTAAATCTCTCAATTTGGATTTTATAAATGTAAGAACTTCAATGTATGAGCTTTTCGTAAAACATGACATCGGTTCTATTAAAGATCTTATTGAATCTATAAAAAAGATGAAAATGTACTCAGAAGTTTTATATTCTTTCGATAAGGATCCGAGAGAAAAAGTGTTGGGTGATGATTTGAGTGATTTTTCAAATCCTTTTTACGGAAATTCAATTGTCAGCGGAGACTATACTCAGCATGGAACTCATGTGGCTGGAATTATTGCTGCAGAAAGAAATAATGGGATTGGAATTAAGGGGGTGGCAGAGTCTGTTCAAATTCTTCCTGTAAGAGTTGTTCCGTATGGAGACGAGGCAGATAAAGATGTTTATTTTGGAATTAAATATGCGGTTGATCAAGGTGCTCGTATTATTAATATGAGCTTTGGAAAGCATAAGTCACTTTTTTCAAAAAAAGTACAAGAAGCAATTCGTTATGCAAAAAATCATGATGTTTTAATCGTTCATTCTGCTGGAAATTTAAGTGAAAACACAGATGAAGTATCTCTTTTTCCCAACGTTTCTGATGAACCTGATTTAAAATCTCACTGGATCGGAGTCGGTGCGAATACTTTAAAAAATGACGCATCTTTAGTCGCATCATTTTCAAACTATGGACAAACTACAGTTGATTTATTTGCTCCAGGAAAAGATATTTTATCAACTGTTCCCCATGGCTACGGGGTTCTCTCAGGAACAAGTATGGCCGCTCCTGTTGTTTCTGGAGTCGCAGCTCTCTTATGGAGTCAATATCCTCACTTATCTGCTCCTGAAGTAAAACGGCTTATTCTTAAGAGTTTACGAAAACATGATGGACTTCATGTCATTAAGCCAAGTCCATTTCCGAATAGGATGACGACTGTGCTTTTTTCAAGTCTCAGTGATGGACAGGGGGTTGTTGATGCAAGTCGTTTATTTTCGACTTATTTAGATTGGTAACAGTTTTGGGATCAATCTTTTGACGTTTTTTTATTAAAATGAAAAACAGTTACTTAATTGTATGAAATTTTTAAACTTTTATATAAAATTCGTTTTTATGATCTATGTCAGTTTCGAACACGAATACTGGTAGACCCCATTTATCCTTGATACTCTTATTCAAAATAAAGGTTTTTTAAAGGAGTTTCAAATGACTATTCCTCACCTCACAAATTATGTTGCTTTTGCTATTCCATTTTTCTTTTTATTGATTGGGATTGAACTCATTGTCGATAAAATAAAAAACGGTCATCATTATCGATTTTCAGATTCAATTACAAATTTAAGTTGTGGAATTGGAAATCAGGTGGTCAATGCAACCATTAAGCTTTTGGCTCTCGGAGCTTATTACTGGCTACAGTCTCATTATTCTCTCTTTAAAATTCCTGTTGATTCACCCATTTATTGGTTACTTTGTTTGATTTGTGTTGATTTCGCTTATTATTGGTATCATCGATTGAGTCACGAAATTAATTTTATGTGGGCAATGCATATCGTTCATCATCAAAGTGAAGAATACAACCTCACCGTAGCACTAAGACAAGCAATGTTTGCAAGACTGATCGCGTTTGCTTTCTATTTACCTATTGCATTCATTGGTTTTCCTATAGAGATGTTTTTTGTTGTTGCTCAGTTTCAATTGATTTATCAGTTCTGGATTCATACACCGTATGTTCCTAAGCTTGGATTTTTAGAGTATATCTTTATGACTCCGTCTCAACATCGTGTTCATCATGGAAAGAACTCAATTTATTTAGATAAAAATCATGGTGGTACTTTTTCAATATGGGATCGGCTTTTTGGAACTTACAGAGAAGAGACAGTGAAAGTTTATTTCGGTACAACTAAACCTTTGAAAAGTTGGAATCCAATTTGGTCAAATTTTGTTTATTGGAGAGAAATGATTGATGTTGCCAAAACAAAATCAACTTTTTCTGAAAAAATAAAAGTATTTTTGAAAGGTCCTAAAGACATGCCGATTCCTGCAGAAGGATTACCAGAAGTTACTTACAAATATGATACTCCAAAAATGAAGTGGATGAATCGTTATGTTTTTGTTCATTTTGTGTTAGCTGTTTTGTGTTTAGGGCTCTATTTAAAACAAGCAAAAGTCGAATTTGATTTTTCTTTTTATTACCTAGGAGCCATTATCTTAGTCTCAATTTTGAACTTTGGTGCTATGTTCGAATTAAAGAGATGGGTCAGGTGGTCTGAGCTTTTAAGGATGGTGATGATTGTAGGATTTTTATACATCACTTTCCAGAATGGATTCATTAATCATATTGGATGGCTTGTTATTGGAGCGATCTTATCTTTGATTTCTTGGACTGTGATGAACAGACTTTTGGATCGATATCAAACGGGATTGACTCCAATATCTTCTTAGCAAAGAAAGGTCTTTATGGCGGTAGACTTCACATATGCTGATCATACAGTAATTCTAAGTGATCTTCATCTTTCAGATGCGGAGCCTCCACATCCAGGAAACCCTTTGTGGAAGCGATATAAACGCCCTAAGCACTTTATAGATAAAGAGTTTAGAGACTTTTTAACTTTTCTTTCAGAAGAAACATCTGGAGCTACAGAAATTGTTTTAAATGGAGATATTTTTGACTTTGACTCAGTCATGGTGAATCCAGAAGAAAAAGGAATGAAAATAAGTTGGTTGGAAAAAAAACGAGGCTTATTTGCAGAAGAAAAAAAATCTATTTTTAAAATGAGTACAATCTTAAAAGATCACTGGATTTGGATAGAATCTTTGGGGGATTTTGTAAGAAAAGGAAATCGTGTCGTTTTTGTTATTGGAAACCATGATATGGAAGTGCATTGGCCAGGAGTTCAAAAAATAATAGTTGATGCCATGAAAATCCCAGATTCTATGAGAAACTCAGTGAGGTTTTGTGAGTGGTTTTATGTTTCTAATAAAGATACGTTAATCGAGCATGGAAATCAGTATGATGCTTATTGCACTTGTTCCAACCCCATTCATCCTTTAGTGAGAAAAGGAGGTAGGTACTTTGTTAGACTTCCGTTTGGAAATTTGGCAGGAAAATTTATGTTGAATGGTATGGGACTTTTTAATCCACATGTGGATTCAAGTTACATTAAATCCAATTTAACGGATTATCTCGTATTTTTTTATAAGTATTTAGTTCGAGTGCAGCCTTTGATCATGTTCACTTGGTTCTGGGGAGCTGCTGTTACTTTGTTTTATTCGATAGGTGAAGGACTGCTTCCTGCAGTTAGAGATCCATTAAAACTTGAAAAGAGGTTAAGTGAGATTGCAACAAAAGCTAACTCTAGTGTGAGTACTCTTCATTCCTTAAGAGCTTTACATGTGCATCCAGCTATTTTTAATCCAATTAGAATCGCAAGGGAGCTTTGGTTGGATCGTGCAATCCTTCTCGGTTTTGCTTTTTTATTGAGTTTTTGGATTTTTTCCACAGTAAATCTTTTTGCTAAAGTATCCATGTTGTGGTGGGCGATTCCTCTTGCTTTATTTCTTCCTGCTCTTTTATTTTACGCTCGTTCGGTAGAATCAGAAGTCTATAAAGTACAAACGACAGCTCTTAAGAGAGTGAATGTAATTTCTAAAATCACAGGTTTGAAAAGAGTGGTTTTTGGTCATACTCATCGTGAAAGACATATTTTACTAGATGGAGTTGAGGTCTTAAATACGGGAACTTGGTCTCCCGCGTTTCATGATGTTGAATGTACACAACCTTTTGGAAGAAAATGTTTTGCTTGGATAAAAAAGGAAGAAAATTCTTCAGAGAGAGTAGCCGAACTTTATGAGTGGAATAAAGGAAAGGCTTTTCCAATTCCTAGACAAGATCGCGTTGATTTAGCTACCTTAGAGATGCTCGCGAAAAACCGAACTTAATTCACAGCATTTGTTCGTAAAACATAATAGAGAACACTGGATCCGACTGATTCAGCGACTCGAATTCCTGTGGTAAGTTGTTCTGCTAATCTAATTTTGTGACCGATTCCTGTTTTTTGCGCTTTACAAAGCATCCCCTCAACTAAATCAAACAAGAGAATGGATTTAGCAGAAGACATGACAGACCATGCCGCATTATACCCTAAATAGTTTTCAGTTTTTGAAGTAGGGTCATGGTTCATTTGGGAAGCAAGAGCACATTCATCAGAGGCGTCTTCATCTTCCAGAGGGTTAATGTGGTAAAGAGAACTATGAAGAAGGGAGAGTCCTTCTCTTACTGCAAGAGTTTTAAAATACCGAACAATAAATTTTTGATTGGGGTTTTTATAAGTATTTACCGAGATATTTGAACCAATAAGAATCATTGCAGTATCGGTAGTTAAATCACGTAAGTTTGCGCAATAAACTCCTGAAGACACGATCAACTTTGCTTTTTCAGAAAAACTTTTATCGTCAAAACTTTCAAGCTGAGCTGATTTCGACCCTAGCTGAACAGAAGTCGTTCCAACCATAATCGCTTCATCAATAAAAATCTTTGTTTTAATATAGTTTTTAACTTCGTCCTGAGCCTCTTCGAGTGGTCTGTTTTTTACGCAAGCTCGTCCTTCTTTCCACCTTTTAAGAAGTGTTTTTCTTTCTCTTGCCAGGAGAGCGTCATCTTGACCGGGTCTAAGTCTCTTCGTTTGAGGTTCTGCGATTTCAATTTTATTTGATCTAATTTTATTTTTGAAAAACTTCGAAAAATTTCCCTCATATCCACGTAACATTGCTTTTCTAAAAGACTTTGCATTTTTTAAACCAAAAAATCGGCTTCCAATCTCTGCAATGGCTTCTTTTTCGGTAGTTGAAAGCGTAGCTGTTTCTAAGGTGGAGTGATTGATTTTCCTAAGTTGAAGAATCTCTTCATAAAGAAGTTCAAGGCGTCTTTCAAACTCTACTCTCAGTTTGGGGTGAGCAGTTTTTGTAATAAATTGCTCAAATTCTGCAGTTGTTTCGATTCCAAGAGATCTTCGTAGAATGATACCTGAGTTCGTATCTGCGATAACAAAAGTTCTTAAGGATCTTTTTAGAGTATTCTTTATAACTGGGTTGGCAGTGGCGATTTGCGTGTAGGAGAGACTGATGGCAACCGACCACATCAGTAATTTCAATAGTTTAGGACTAAATGCCACGAATCCCCCAAGGGTATATTTTTAAGTGCCTTCATTGAAACAGATGTGTTTCTATCGGTTTTTGATAGGTGATGCAAGAAGATTATAGTTATATTACTGTTATCAAATTAAGGACTTATGTGTCATTCCTGAATAATGTCGAAGGGCAAGAATATGAATATTCAATGGACCGATATACAAAACGCGGATCAACTCATCCAATCTCTACTTTCACCTACCCCATTGGTCCAAAGTCGATGGCTTTCTGAAGAATTGAAGAAGCAAGTTTATCTCAAGCTAGAGACGCTTCAGCCAATTGGGTCTTTTAAACTCCGAGGGGCTACTTATCGAATTTCAACTCTTTCAGAAAAAGAGAGAAAGCAAGGAGTAATTGCTGCAAGTGCTGGAAATCATTCCCAAGGTGTTGCTTGGGGCGCAAAAATTATGGGAGTAGACGCTCAAATTGTTATGCCTGAATCTGCTCCTTTAGTGAAAATTCAAAATACACAAAATTTGGGAGCTAAAGTTCATCTTTACGGATCAAATTACGATGAAGCCTATGAATATGCCAAAACGATTGCAGAAAAAGAAAATCGAATTTTTATTCATGCTTTTGATGATCCAGGAGTGATTGCAGGACAAGCCACCACAGGAATGGAAATTTTTAGACAGCTTCCTGAAGTCGATACTGTGATTTGTTCGATTGGAGGTGGTGGGCTTGCTGGTGGAATGGCTCTCGCATTTGAACACCTTAAGCCTTCTGTGAAGTTGGTAGGCTGTCAGGCTGAAGGAGCTCCATCTATGTTGCGTTCTTTTCAAGAGGGGAAGGCGATTGAACTCCCTGAGGTAAAGACATTTGCAGATGGCATTTCAGTTAAAAAGGCAGCACCTTCTATGTATGAAGTGCTAAAAGATCGAATCCATAAAATCTACACTGCCAGTGATTCTGAAATTGCAGATTCGACTCTTGAGCTAGCCGAGCGAGCTCGAATTGTTGCCGAGGGTTCCGGTGCACTTCCTCTTTCTATTTTAAAAAAAAATATCGACCAGATTCCCGGAGAAAATATTGTATTGGTGATTAGTGGAGGAAATATAGATGTTCCTCTTTTCTCCAGAATCATTCAACAAGGGTTATTGAGAAGTCGAAGAAGAATTCAAATGAGTGTAATCGTCAAAGATCAACCAGGGGCTCTCCATCAACTCACAAAAATTATTTTTGATCACGGAGCAAATGTTCTACAGGTGATCCATGACCGAAACGACCTCAATACGACAATCAACGAAACTCGACTCGAGCTTACTCTTGAGACTCGAAATGCGGACCACAGTGATCAGGTCATTCGAGCTATTTCTCAAGAAGTAGAGTCTGTAAAAATGAGAGAATCTCGGTAAAATCTGCCTCGTTTTTCTTAGCGCTTCCCTTGTTATGATTAACAAATGATGGGAAATCGTCTCGTTATTAAAAGTGGCTTCAGTTTGATGGCTCTCATTGTTTTTAGCGGATGTCCTTTTCAGACTTCGGAAGTCACTGAAGTGGATCGACCAGACCCTCCTGTGGTAGGAAGTTGTGCACTTCCATCAAACCCAGGGACTTTTTTGTCAAGGAGTCCAGCGAGGGTATTTCTGCCTGATCCTATAGGGAGTACAGGAAAAAAAATAAGTCCATTCGACTCCAACTTGGATCAGTGGAGTCAAGAAGTTGAAATTAAAGATTTGAATGGTTCAGGTGTACTCTCTGGAGTTTATACCACAGTAGGCAACGGTCTGAGCTGTGGAGGTGATCTTTTTACTTTTTCAGAAAATGAATTTGTTTATCACTTTGAAAATGAATCATTTCAAGAAGTCATGACTTATCATTTAGGGTCAAGTTATCGAAAATTTTTAAACCAACTTGGATACTTGCAACCCGGTGGTTCTATTTTGATGATTGCTCATTGTATTTTAGGTGATAACGCTTATTTTTCTAGAAACTTTTTAGGTAACGGTGAAATCTTTGATTATGTTTGTTTCGGAGATTCACCTTCTCTTCCGAATGCACATTATTCTGATGATGGACAAGTGGTCATTCATGAGCTTCAGCATGCAACTACAGTTGCACACTATTCAAATTCTCAATACTTTAATCAGTTTCGATATGATGAAGCAGGAGCGTTGAATGAGGCAATTTCAGATTTCATGGCGATGGGGTACACCGAACCTTGGATACATCCCGACCTCGATTCTCGTTTTTTTAGTCACTGGGCTTTGGGAACTTTTACTTTGGGAATAAACTCTTCTCGAGGGAGTCATCGCTGTCCTCGATATTCAGCTGGATTTCCAGAGTGTAAACATTATGCATCTGGGGCTTCTGGATTCTCTGCTGATCGTTCTGAGGTGAGTTTTTCTTACCCAGACGGATTAGGCTGGCCCTTTGCAGATCTTTATGGAACACGTTCTTTAAAAGATCTATTTGAGATTCATCGAGGTAAAGAACAAATTCATAATAATTCTTCTGTGATGACAGGAGCTTTTTGGGATGCATATGAAGCATTGAAGCAACACCATTCTCAAGCTCGATCTTTTGAATTAATGAGTGCAGCGATATTAGAAGCAGTTAAACATTTGCCTAAACCCACTTCATTCAATCTTTCTCCTATTCGTTTTATTGGATTTGTTGATTCTTTACTTACATGGGCTCCACTCACAGGAATGACTTCAACAGATATTGATCTTCTTAAAAGCGTTTTTGAACAACGTGGACTTTTTAATTATCCTGAGCTCCCTAAGGGTTGGTTAGCATTGGGTCCAGGGTCTTTAAAAATGCCAGGAATTCAAATCATAGACCACCCTGTAGATTTAAGAGTTCTTTTTAGTCAATCAGGACGTAATCCTCGGGTAGTCAAACAGTCTATCGATACTGGACTCAATGGAGTTGCCAATCCAGGAGAAGTGATTGCTGTTTGGTTTGACTTAAAAAATATTTCTTCTTTTACAGCAGGTGGTCTTCAGGTTCGAGTGCATTCACCCACACCAGATGTAGAGATTATGAATGCAGGTTTTAACTACGGTGCTATTTCATCAAGTGTTGCTGAAACTATTTATTCGAAAGTAAATGGAACTTCTATTGTGACTGCATTAAAATCAACCGATACTCATTTAAACATTGAAACCGATAACACTTACTTTAAAACTCAAAACTTTTTTAATAAAAATTTAGATACTTCTATTATTGTAAGAATTTCAGATCATGCTCAGTCTCAGGAAGTGCTTCTTGATTTAGAGGTGACTCCTAGTAACGGACCAACCGAAATGATTCAAGTTCCATTGGAAATTTATGAATAAGAAAATATCGACATTAATAAAAATGATTTTAGTGATTGGTTTGGGGTTTTTTTCATTTATTCAGTGGGGGTATCAGTCTATTCAATCAGGTTCTGATCGTAAGATTCTTGGAGTTTCAATGGATCAGATCAATAAAATAAATGATCCAGATAAAAAAAAATCAATCCATAAAGATAAAAAATTAACAAAGAAAAATATTTTGTCTTTAAAAACAAAATTCACCTCTGAACATCAATTGATTCAAATTATTGGTCAGATAGGTCTTTTTGGAGTAGAGGACTTTTCGCCGACGGATCCTGTTTCAGTAAGACAACGCGCCATTCAAATTATTGAATCTTTGCGGAATGAATTAAAAATCAGGTCTGACTCACCACTATCTGAACCTCTCATTCGTCCAAGCGAAACTTCTGCTCAAGTCACTTTTGAGCAAACTTATCAAGGCAGAAAAATGATTCCAGGTGGGATGATTGATTTAGATTTAGGACCTCAAGGAGAGCTCATAAGATTGGATTCTTATTATCAGAGTGATTTTAGTAGTGTAGAGAAGGTCGTTCTTGAGCAACAGGATGCTGAAAAAATTGTTGAAAATTATTATAAGAAATCAAAAGAAGAAGGAGTGGTTCAGGTTTCTGATCCTGTAAATTTTGTGGCTAACTCAAAAAGAATTATTCCTTCTTATCGTTTTTATAAAAATGGTATTGAAACGTTAATCAGCGCCCACGATGGAACAATTCTTTCTTCCCGAAATAGAAAAAATCACTAAAGAGTTTCTTCTTCTAGGTCCAGATAAAAGGTTTGACTGTCATCGTTGTATCCAAAAAGTTCAGCATATCTTCCCCAGTGAACAATTGAGGAAAAAGTTTCTTCTACATTTTCGTTTGGAATAAGTTTCGCAAGTTCTTCGAGAAGAAGTTCTCGGTCAGCTTCGTGATCCTCTTTGTTTTTTAAAAAATGTGTAATTCTTTCAAAAACTGGAATCTTTTCAATTTCTTCACAAATAAGTTCTTTTCTTTCAGAGATCGAAGCCTCTGAAATTTTTTCCCCAAGTTTTTCTACAACAACGTCTCCACCAGGAGTATGAACGAGTTTTAAGATTTCAGCACTTCGAATGACCTTAAGTGTTTCACCTAGTTCCATTTGAAGTTCGTGTGCGAGTTTATAAATATCTTCTCTTCCACCCTTATCAATTAAGATTTCAACTAGTCCCAAAATTTCACTAATTTCGGCTTCGGGGATCATTGGCGTTGGTTGAGGGTCTTCTTTGTCGTCAGAACGTTCCATTTGTGTCTCTTTCTATCATAGTTTGCGAGTTCCAAAAGTAAAATGATGCGGCTGAGAATAAATAAGTGTTTTCCATAGGTTAAGCAAGAAGAGAGAATACTTTATCAATTTCTCCGATAAAACCAGGCGCTCTTTTCTTTCGAGGGCGATCTAGAGTAATGGGGAGGTCTCCTACAATTTGACCAGGTCGATTAGATAAAACAAGGACTCGGTCTGAGAGTTCAATTGCTTCTTCAATCATATGAGTCACCATTAAAATCGTATTTACTGGAATATCTTTATCTGACCAAATATCAATTAGCTCGTCTCTTAGGTTAATTGTAGTAAGTACATCAAGAGAAGAGAATGGTTCATCCATGAGAAGGACTTCTGGTTCGACAGCCAAAGCTCTTGCAAGCCCCACTCGTTGTTTCATTCCACCTGAAAGTTCTCGCGGATAGGCTTCTTCATATCCTTCCAGACCTACTTTATTAATGTAAAACTTTACTTTATCATTTTTTTGAGTGCGACTAAAAGGACGTCCTTCGAGTCCTAAGCCTACATTTTCTGATACAGTTAACCAGGGAAGAAGGGCGAAGTCTTGAAACACCATGGCCGTGCTCAAATTTACATCGACCAGTGGGTGTTCTTTAAAAATAACTCTGCCTCGAGTTGGTTTTAATATACCGTTGATGAGTTTAAGAAGCGTACTTTTTCCAGCGCCTGATGGGCCAACAATTGAAACAAATTCACCTTCTTTGACATTGAAGTTTACTTTCTTTAGAACGGTTACTTCTCCTTGAGGAAGAATAAACTTTTGAGTGAGATTTTTGATTTCAAGTATGATTGGTCCTTTATTCACCACTAAATCCTAGCTTTCTAGTTTATATCTTTCAATGGAACTCTCATAAATTGGTTTCCATATGAAAAGATTAATCAATAAAATCCATCCTACCATAGTTGCTATACACAGGGTAATCGCTCGTCCATCATTAAGTGTGTAAACAGAGTGATTTAAAAGAGCACCAATCCCGTTTACTTTAAGTACTTCGTCCTTGAATGTAACATATTCGGCGACAACAAGAGCATTCCAGCCCCCACCCCATGCAGTTAACGCTCCTGTAATCATAGCAGGTCGAGTTGCAGGGAGAACGAGCTTTTTCCAAACGAGTGTTCTAGATAGTCCAAGTGATTTTGTTGCAATTTTGAGTTGGTTTGGAATGGTTGCAGCACCACCTAAAAGGTTAAAGAGAATGTACCATTGCATTCCAGTCATTAGGAGTAATACGCTTGCGAATTCCATTCCGCCTCCCATTCTTTTTACTGCTAAGACGATAATCAGCGGAAAAAGTGCAATTGCAGGAATCCCTGCTCCGAGTTGTGCAAAGGTAGTGAGTGCCTGCCGGAGCTTTGGTCGATTCCATGTAAATAAAACAACCGGAACAGTCCATGCAAGTGAAAGAAGAAGTGCGATGAGTAACCTGGCAGTTGAATTTAATATTGCAAGTGGAAGTTCAAACAAAAGAGGAGGATAAGGAGGGCTAAACCAATGAATCAAAAGTGAAATGCAATATCCAAAAAAAAGAAATCCAATACAGAGATAAAACCATCTTAAAAATCGAGAGAATTTTCTTTTGAAGGAATCCCAGCGGGCCAATGCAGGGAGTGCAAACTGACTGTAGACTTCAATCCAAGCTCCTCTCAGTATAGCCGCGGGTAGGTCCCAAAACAGAGGAAGAAAAATTTCTTTGAAAACCCATAAAATGGGAAAAAATAATACGCTTAGCAGTTGTTTTGCTGGTTCTTCTAGAAATTCTATTTTTGAGAAGAGTGTTTGAGGCAAGTTTTGAAAGGTTCCAGTATCACTCAAATTTTCTGAAGTTTGATCTTGTTTAAAACGACTCGCCCAAAGAGAAGTAGGTCTCCAAATAAAGATATCTAGAAAAAAAATGAGTGAACAAAGTGCGATAAGTCCATAGATCACAAGATTTACTTGATCTTGTTCGGCTGCTCTGGCCAAGAAACTGCCGATTCCCGGAAGATGGTACCGAATGGGACCTTCTGCGATGATTTCGCATGCAACTAAGAAAAACCATCCATTAGACCAAGAAAGAATACTATTATAGATTAATCGAGGAATAGATGCGGGACCAAAGAGAAGCCAGAACCGTCTGCTTCCCCGAATACCAAAGCTATCTATTGCATTGATTTGATCTTGAGGAATTCCCTTGACCGACTCATAAACTGCAAATGCCATATTCCAGGCCTGACTGGTAAAAATTAAAAAAATTGCCGCAAGCTCAATTCCAATTCGATGACCATTAAGAAGACTAATAAAAAAAGTCGTGGCAGCAGGAAAGAAACCAACAACTGGAACTGATTGAAGAATATCAAGGAGAGGAATAATTACTTTTTCACCCCAACGAGTTCTTGCAGCCAACAGTCCTAAACCAAAAGAAAAAATTAATGATGCAATAAAAGAAATACTCATTCTTAACGTGGAAAGAAT
>CEUZ01000537.1_pt1 | contig 12832 bp, 10 predicted proteins | sample 361511 | NCBI WGS metagenome assembly CEUZ01 (sample SAMEA2622822, study PRJEB7988) | marine metagenome | biome: marine biome (ENVO:00000447); feature: surface water layer (ENVO:00002042); material: "saline water (ENVO:00002010), including plankton (ENVO:xxxxxxxx)" | depth 5 m
CATCATCGTCCCACATGAATCCAACAGGGGTTGAATGTGGCTTCCCACTGTTTCTCACTAAAGTCAAGATCGCTAAATGTCTTTCAATAAGAAAATCAGTAAGTAAGGGGGTTATTTCTTGCGGAGAAAAGATTGCCATAAGTTAAACCTTTCTAAATCAACGACTACCAGAATACTTTGACTTATAAATCGCAATTGCTTCATGATGGTCGACAATAGGTTTCGGATATTTTTTCTCTAACCGAATTTCACTGCTGGGTTCATGTATTTCTTTTGAATCAACGTCTTTTAATTCCGGAACCCACCTACGGATGTAATTTCCATCTTCATCAAATTTTTCACTCTGGCGAGTCGGATTAAAAATCCGATGAGGGTTGCTGTCTGTGCCTGTTCCAGCAACCCATTGCCAATTCAATTGATTAGAAGCTATGTCGCCATCGAGCAAATATTTCATAAAGTGTTGTGAACCCTCTCTCCAATCTATGTGCAAATCTTTTGTGAGAAAAGATGCAACAACCATTCTTACTCTGCCATGCATAAATCCTTCAGACAATAATTGACGCATTCCAGCATCAACTATCGGAAAACCAGTTTGACCTTTTTTCCAGAGAGTCAATAAATCTAGGTCTTGGTTCCATGTGTATTTCCGGTCTCGATAATCATTACGTGAAACGTCTGGTCTCTGATCCAAAATTTGGAGATAAAAATCACGCCAACATAATTGTCTGACAAAAGCATCGCCACCTAACTTCAATGCTTGTAGCGCTACCTCCAAAGGAGAGATGCAACCTAAATGCAAATAAGGAGACAGACGCGATGTCCGATCAGCTCCTATATCGTCACGCCCTTTTTCATAACTATTTAGTTCTTTTGCCATCCACTCGTTTAATCTTACGATTCCTTCGCTTTCACCACCTTTTAACAAATCCGGTGAAAAGTTTTTTCTTTTAAGTTCTTCAAAAATTTGAAAACCATCTTTTTCTATTGAGACGCTTTTAATTGAATCTGGAACTTCTAAAGGTTTTCTCCAAGAAGCTTTTATCCAACGACGATAATAAGGTGTAAAAATTTTGTACTCACTACCATCTGTCGGGGTCACAAAACCAGGTTCTAATACAGAAACTCCTTGATGTTGAAATATTTTGAATCCATTTAAATCTCCAGATTTACTAAGTGCTTCTTGACGTTTTTTTGCTATAAGGCTGAAATCCGCTGACATGTGGATTTCTTCTGCATTGATCTCTTTTGCCAACTTTGTGGTTTCTTCTACCCAGTTGCCTCTACGAAAAATAAGGTCCACACCGAATTTCTTCAAGGACAATTCAAGGTCTTTTAAAGAATCGATCAGAAATCCCATTCGATTTGAATTCAAATTATTGTTTTTAATGATCAGATCATCAAAAACAAAAAGTCCGCATAACGGTCTTTTTGTTGCAACTGCTTCAACAAGAGCCGGATTGTCACGAACACGTAGGTCTCTTGTAAAGACCATGATTACTGGTCTAATCATGTTAAGAACAACTATTTCCGAATCGGTTACGATTTTCCGAAACTAAGTAATAAATACCATTAGCGACAAAAGAAAACGGAGGTATCGAAATTATTGAGCCTAAGAGCAGCCATCCAAAACCCATTGCTTTTAAAATTTCTGCAACAGCGGCAGCTCCCCTAATTTTTTTCTGGTCAGACTGTATTAGCCACAAATACTTTTCAAAATCTTTTCGCTTAAGTCCATACTGTTCAGGATCCACTGTTTCGGAAACAATGAATTTGAAATCTTCCACAGTCTTTTCTGAAGCCCATGTAACTAAACGTTGACATAGCCCGCAATTCCCGTCATAGATCACTAATTTTTGAAAACTTTTTAGGGGCTCTGAATCTCGCAAAATTTCTCCTATGAAATCTCCTCAACCACAGATCTGACGGGCAGACGTTCAATTGCTTCATTCCTACGGTTTTGTAAAGCATTCCAAGTTAGTGTTTTTTCACTATTTCGGATTCCCGCGACTCTCCTCAATGACTGATCTGAAATATCGTCAGCTGTCACTGAAAAACCAACTTCTGTAGCAACACGAACCCCATTTCGAGTAAAAAAACTTGATGAAATTTTTTCGAACTCTTCAAGTAAATCCATTTCAGGGTTGAGATTTTGAATCACGGAGGAGAGGTATGCGAAATTCTTCACGAAAAGCATTAGTTCTTTAGGAATCCGAGCTCCGTGTATAAGAAGATCTTTAACCAAGTGGCGTATCTCTGCAACAAATTCTTCTTCACTCATTTCTAGGGGATCGAAATCATCACGTTCTAATTTGAAATCTTTGATCAAAGTTTTGATATCGGAATCATCTGGGAATGCGCCCAAATCACGTAAACCTGAAATTTGAGCTTCTGTATCACCAGTCATTAAACCTACGACATAACGAAGAAAAGCAGTCCTGCGTTCACCATGCAACCTTCCGGTTATACCGAAATCAACTAACGCGATTTTTTTTCCTTGGTTTAAAAAAACGTTTCCGGCATGAAAATCACCGTGGAAGATTCCATGAATCACCGCTCCTTCTAAAAGTCCATCAACCATTTGGCGGAAAACATTTGAAATTTCTTTAACTTCTAAATTCATTTCATTTGCGTTGCCAAGTGAAACTCCTTCAACTGCACTCATGACAATAATTCTCGACGTTACGTAATCTAAATTAGGTATAGGAAACTCCCATGAATTTTTAGGGTTTGCTCTTAAAGCTCGTTCTAATTCAAAAAGATTGGCTACTTCAAGATTGAAATCCAACTCTTCACAAATTGTCTCCGCAAATAGCTCAACTAAAGCAGGTGGATTAGTTAAAGCCGTAACGGGAATTCTTCCCACAAATTTTGGAGCCAACCATGCTAAAACTTTCAAATCACTGATTACTTGCTCTTGAATTTTCGGTCGTTGTACTTTTATCACTACTGAAGAATCATCATGAAGTACAGCGGAGTGAACTTGGGCAATAGAAGCTGCTGCTATCGGGATTGGGTCTACAGATTTAAAGACATCTGTTAAAGGTCCCAGTTCGCTTTCAATAGTTTTTCTTGCAGTGGACCATGATTCTGCCTGAACCTCATCTCGACATTTTTTGCATTCTTCGATTAAGGCTTCTGGAAATATCCCTTCAGCTGCTGATATTAATTGTGCGAGTTTGACATAAGTCGGTCCTAAAGATTCTGCTGCTTCTCGAATTCTTCTATATAAAACAGTTTTTCTTATTTCATCATCTTTTCTTAAATCAATTACTTTCCAAATAATAAAAGCTTTGCCAAAAGTAAACACAGTAGTGAATAACCTTCTGAATGGAGGAAACTTGGGTCGTTGAATTAAGTGCGGTATTGACTTTTGAATTTCGAGACGTTTTTTAGAAGATTCACTAATTAAAAGATCTTCTTCTTTTTCTGAGATGTGACCTGTAACTGATTTTTTTTCAATTTCTCTGTTTGTTCCAGCTGTAAAAACTTTATTCTCACGAGAATTTTGAAAAGCTATTTCAAGACGACTTGGTCCCCATATCCCCATAGATAGTGGTTTCCATTCAACTGGGCTTATTAAATTCAAGCTTGGAATTTTTTCAACAAAGACTTTTAAAGCTTCTTGGAGTTCGGCTCGTGCTAAGAAAGCCCCTAAACAGTGATGGGAACCACTGCCGAAAGCCATATGAGGACATCCACGCTCTCGGAGAATATTGAACGAATAACCATCAGGATCGTCAGTTTCACCAAGACTTGCTGAATGAAGCCCCAAAAAAACTGTGGTTCCCGCAGGGAAAATTTTTCCTTCAAATTCAATGTCTTCAACAGCCAAACGTGCAGTGGTTCTGACCGCGCCTATGTATCTAAGTGATTCTTCAACAGCAGTTGTAATTAGATCATGATTGTCAGACAGAAGTGAATATTGTTCAGGATGATCTGCCAAAACGGCAATTATTGCACCTAACTGATTTCGAGTTGTATCCGTTCCTGCTAGTAAAAGGGCCTCTACCATGGCAATAAGTTCATCTGGACTTAGACGATCACCATCAACTTGATTTTGAATCAGTTCAGAAATTAGATCTTCTTGGGGATTTTTTGAGCGGTCTTCAATCAGTGTTTTTATATAACCGTCGAGTTCTTTTTGTGCATTTGAAACTTCGTCGAGACGATTAATTACAGCATCAGTATCTGCATCTAAAGCCGAGAAAATGACATCTGCCCAATAATCGAATAGCTCCCAATCTTTATCATTTGCACCCAGGAGGCGACAAATGATTGGTATGGGATAAGGACGACAGAAATCTTCAACGATTTCACTTGATCGTTTTTTTAGTAAAGAATCGATTAACTCAATGGCATACTCGCGCATAAATGGTCTCAATCGATCTGCATTTTTCGAATTAAATGATGGATTTACTAATTTCCGGAGACGTCGATGGTCATCACCTTCAACGGATAGGACATTTGGTCTGATGTTAAAATTTGTAGGAATTTCAGCGGCTGGAATTGAACGACGAGCCCGTTCGAATAGAACATTTAAATCAGAAGCTGTTGACTCCAAAGAGTCAAGCATTGAGATTCCAGACAGGACAGAAATCCAACGTTGATCTCTTAGTATCGACCGTACCTGTTTGTAACCATGGACCAATAAACCCGCTGGGGTTTGAACAATCCAATCAGAATGATCAGCCAGTCTTTTGTTTGAAGAAATAATTTGCGAGAAACTCTCTGGCTGTAAATCAACATATGAAACCGCGCCAGGATCTGTAACTATCACACAACTATTTCGATCAAATTCGTCTGAATTGATTTCGGATTTCAAATCTGTCATAAACAATAATTCATTTTCTACTTACTTTTAATCTAATGAAGTATGGATTCTTTAAAGAAGTAAAACAATATGAAATACGCCACTGGTGTATTTATCTAAATCAACTTACTCTTCTAACTCTTTTTCATTTTGATTTTTTTGATTAGATCTATCCCATTCAACATCGACAATATGTTGATCGCCTTTATTTTTTGTTGCCCAAAAAAAAGTTTTGCCTGTTTCTAATTTCTTCAGAAAGATACGTGTTAGAAAAGATCGCAACATGATGCGTGTTAAAGGAAAAAGTAAAACCAAACCAAGAGCATCTGTTCCGAAACCCGGGGTAAGCATCAAAACACCAGCACAAAGGATCAGCAGACCTTCTACAATTTGTTTTCCGGGAAGGTTTCCTTTTGAGAGTTCAATTTGAGCTTTTCTAATTATTTCTAATCCTTCTCGCTTTACCATCCATGCACCAATGACGCTGATAAATACAAGAGCAATTAGAGTGTTCCCAAAGCCAACTTGATGAGAAACTTCAATGATTAGATACAACTCAATTGCGGGAACTATTAAAAAAGCCACAAAAAGTAATAACAACATGGATTTATGCTACGTGCTTGTAATCATAAGAAGTAATAAAATGCCTTTCTTTGTGGACAATTAATATGCCAAACAATCCGGAAACTCCCAATAAAAGTCAAAATAGACCCCCTTCAATAGATCAAATAGCACGTGCCATTGAAGACTTGGGTATACCGCATCCACTTTTAGTTGATGCTGCTCGAGAAGCGGTAAACATTACCCAAGGTAATAATGTAATTGAAGAAGCTCGAAAAATCGGTGAAGTTTTTTCAAGGAAGCTTTTAACTGACGTAATTAACGCTACTGGGGTTCTTTTACACACAAATATGGGTCGCGCACCGATAAAAACCCGGAACATGGAAGAAGGATTTAGATTTTCGAACCTTGAAATGGACTTAGAAACAGGTGAACGTGGATCACGGCATGACAGAGCAGCACAATTGATTTCTCGCGCGTGTGGATCAGAATCAGCACTAATTGTGAATAACTGTGCTTCTGCGGTTCTTTTAGTAATTGCTGCTCTTGCTGAAAAACGAGGAATTGCAGTTTCACGAAGCGAATTAGTCGAAATTGGAGGAGGCTTTCGAATACCCGAAATTATTGAACAGTCAGGAGCTCACTTAATCGAAGTCGGAACAACTAATCGGACTCGAAGAAAAGATTTTGAAAAAGCAATCACCAAAAACGATATTTCATTAGCCTTAAAAGTTCATCAGTCAAATTATCGAATAGTTGGTTTCACACAAACGACTGACGTGTCTGACATGAATGATTTAGGGGTCCCTCTCATTGCTGATATTGGTTCCGGATTACTTGACTCTGCTTGCCCTTGGTTGGAAAACGGCCCTCCCAAATGGCTTCTTGACGAGCCTGCAGCCCGTCAGACTTTGGAATCTGGTGCTGATCTTGTCACATTTTCTGGTGACAAACTTTTCGGTGGTCCTCAAGCAGGAATTATCGCCGGTCGATCGGATCTCATTCAACGTTGTGCAGAACATCCTCTTGCTAGAGCTCTGCGCCCCGGGAGCCTCACAATGTCCGCACTTCAAGAAGTAACTATCTCTTACCTAGAACGGAAAGGATCTTCTATTCCGTTTTGGAAGATGGCTACAAGTTCAGTCGATGAACTACTTTCAAGAGCTAAAAAAATTGATCCAAAATTATCCACAAATACGTTTGCCACACCGGGCGGTGGGACTCTTCCAGGAGTTGAAATACCTTCCGCCGGTTTACATTTGGAAGGTAGTCACGTGGAATTCTTTCGTCAACAAGATCCGCCTATCATTTGCCGTATGGAAGACAACCGAACTGTTATAGATCTAATGACAGTTCACCCAAATGATGATGTTTTTATCGGTAAAGCAATCAAAAAAATTCATTGAGGCTCTTCTGATTCGATCATGCACCTAGTAGCTACTGCCGGACATGTTGATCATGGAAAATCTACTCTTGTTAAATCTTTAACTGGATTAGATCCTGATCGTTTTATAGAAGAACAAATCCGTGGTTTGACAATCGATTTGGGTTTCGCTTCAACGACTTTACCTTCTGGAGATGTCCTATCAATAATAGATGTACCCGGTCATGTTAGATTTCTCAAAAACATGTTGGCTGGAGTTGGAAGCATTCAAACATGTCTTTTTGTCGTTGCTGCTACTGAAGGATGGAAACCTCAATCAGAAGAACATCTTCGAATTCTAGAGTTGCTGGGATTCAAAAACGGGATAATTGTTGTAACAAAAATAGATCAAGCTGACGATGAACTTATTGAAATCACACTGTTAGAAATTGAAGAAAGAATTAAAAATACTTTCTTAGAAGACTCTCCTTTAGTTAAAACCAATGCTCTAGACGGAACTGGGATTGACATTCTCTTAGAGGAGGTATCGAAACTTTTTAAAGAAAACAGCAGACCAAATGATCATAAACGACCAAGACTCTGGGTAGACCGTTCTTTCTCAATAAAGGGAACTGGAACTGTCATTACAGGGACTCTTACAGGAGGAAGTTTGAAAATTGATGATGATCTGGAAATTTGGCCCCTAGGGGAAAAAGTCAGAATCAGAGGAATACAGGCACATCATTTAGAACAAACTAAAATCCCGTCCAACAGTCGTTGCGCATTAAATATCACTGGAATTTCGCATAGTGATGTTTCTAGAGGAAATGTATTAGTTAAACCAAAACAATGGCACTTAACTAAAACGTTAGATGCCTCATTAAAAGTGTTAGATGAACTCGATCATCATGTTTCACGTAGAGGTTCATTTGTCGCTTACTTCGGCTCTGGCGAATACCCGATCAAATTAAGGATTCTGGGTCCAAATTCTATAGCACCTGGGGAAGCAGGTTTTGTCAGAGTATTTCTGCCAGAACTTCTTCCTTTGTTACCTGGCGATCGTTTCATTTTGCGTGAAAGTGGTCGCGAAGAAACTGTTGGTGGTGGTGAAGTTCTAGATGTTGACCCGAGAAAAAAGGCTTCAAAAGCTAAACCTGATCGTTCAATAGATCGTGTTGTCAGGGAGAGAGGTTGGATTGATGTTGAAGAATTAAAGTTAATAACAGGTGAAACAGTTGAACCGGTAATAGATAATTGGGTCGTTAGCCCGGAAACCCTCTATACAACAATTGAAGAGATCAGAAAATTAGTCGAATCTGGCGGACCTACTGGAATTGAGCTTTCTGTTCTAAATGAAAAGCAGAGATCAGCTGTTTCTTTGGTTGAAGAAATTGCTGTCGATAATGGACGGTTGAAACTTTCAAAATATGAAGATTTAACTTCTAACCATCCCTTTGTTGATGAATTACAAGCTTCACTTTTTGCTCCGCCTGATCCTCTCGATATAGATCGTTCTGAACTAAGAGAATTAGTTCGCAAAGGAGTTGTCGTCGAAAAAGATGGGATCTTTTTTGCTCTAGCTGCAATTGAAGCAGCCGCTCTGTTAGCTGCAAAAATTCTGAAATCGAGCCCCGAAGGTTTCACCGTTTCAAAGTTTAGAGAAGCAGCCGGCAATACGAGAAAACACGCATTGCCTCTTTTGAACTATCTGGATGAAAATGGAATTACTCGAAGAAGAGGTGACGTACGCATTTCCGGACCTCGACTTCCTGAATTAAAAGAATGAAAGAAATTTTCTAGCAGAAACTTAATCTTTTTTACTTTTGCGTTCTCTGTAATCACGAGCTGCCCCTTCTAAAGGCTCTACTTGCAACCAAAATCCATCTACAGCTGCAACTCTGATTTTGTCTTCAGCTTTTATAGGAGTTGCCCGATTCGTTTGAGCTTTCCAAATTGCACCTTTTACCTCAATTGTTCCATTGGGATTTATCTCATCAATAGCAATACCTAGTTCACCGATCATCCATTCACGGCCGATTGTGGGGGTCGCGAAACGTGTACGGATCATTGCTGGCATCCCTGCTGACATACAAATAACTGTTAGCAAAATACCGAAAACTAAAGTTAACCAAGAAAGAGAAATACCGTCGAATAATATAAAGGAACCCGTTATCAAACTTGTAGTTGCTATGGCTGTCCAGAGTCTTGGGACACCAGTTTGAACATCTATTGCGAAACCCAACATTGAGAAAATTAGTAAAGCTATCCCCCAGGGATTAGATGGTAGAACTGCTAATCCGTAGAAACCGAGCAAGAGACATAAGGCTCCTATAACACCGGCAATGCCTACACCAGCTGTATAAAGTTCGAAAACTAGTAGTCCCATGCCAGCTAGAAAAAGTAAATAGGTGATAGCTGGACTTGCCACACTATGAAAAAACTGGTCGATTGGATCCATTTCTTCAAATCGTGTCTGAGTCAATGGTTTGGTCTCTCTTGTTTCAAGATCTGCAATAACTTCGAAGCCTTCTAGTCCAGCAAGATGCTCTAACAAGACTGGTGAACTTCTTGCTATTCCGTTATCTACAGCTTCTTCGTAGTTGAATGTTTTTTCACTAAGCTCAAGAATGTTTTGCTCTTCAAAAGTATTCAAAGGAAAAATATTCGTGCCGATCTTTCCGATCTTGGATCCAGGAGAAATTCCTACATCGCCACTTAAAATAGCCAACTCTGCTATTGGACCTTTCGCACGGGCTCCCGACGGGCCGATCCAAAAAGATACAGGTACCGGAGAAGAAATGACTGCTTCGCCTAGTTCAATAACTTTTTCGTTCTCAATAACACTTCCGGAAACATTGACTTGAAAAACCAAAGCAATGGTTTCAGATGGATCTGTTTCTTCAAGTATTTCAGTCATCATTTCGAACATCACTGGATCCATTAGACCTGATGCTTCAACTACTACTACACCTCTGGTTGGAATATCAGTCGACTCTGCAGCTGCAATAGATGAAGAAAAGTTAATAATAAACACTGAAAGAATCAGAACAAATAAACAAGGCGACAAATTTTTTAGTTTTTTTGTTTCTCTCATGTCTAACTTCGGAAGTTAAAAAACCGTAACTAAATGGCTTCAGGGTCATGTAAAGCTAACACTGCTTCTTCTACTGTTTCACGAACAGGAACTATTCTATCGAAACCTGTCGTATGGAGAAGTCTGACCAACGCCGGTCTGTTGCAAGCAACCGAAACATCTCCATCATTATCTCTTGCTCTCCTTATGCCTCCGATTAAAGCTCCTAAACCTGCTGAATCCATGAAAGGGACATCAGATAAATCAACTAAGACAAATTTTTCTTCGGTTAATTCCATCAATGCCTCACGGAATTGAGCGACTGTATAGGCGTCAAGTTCACCTGTTGGGCGACATAACACATAGTTTTCGTTTCTTTCAACCGTGATCTCAAGCATATTTTTCCTTATTTGAAAATTTCTTATTTCAGTTCGTAAATAGAAGATTACAAAGCTCAACGTAAAAGTAAACATCGAGTCAGTAATTCCTCCGCTACGCTCGCATTATGGCTGAAAAAACAAATGTTTTGCTAGCAACTATGGAAGACCATATTTTTGAAGAAATTAGTGCTTCTTTGAGTCGCAACCACAATGTTCTCTGGGTTAAAGAAGGGGTAGAAGTTCTCAAAGCCATTGTTAAAACTGCTCCTGTTTTAACAATTCTTGATCTACAGATAGGCAATATGGGAGGAATGGCGACTTCGCTCGATCTTCGTCTAGAGCAAAGAGCAGGTCGTATTCCCCCTCAAAAAATATTGATACTTCTCGATAGAGAAGCGGACGAGTTTCTTGGAAAACGTTCTGAGGCAGATTGCTGGGTGGTCAAACCTATAGATCCGCTATCACTAAGCCAAAAAATCAATGACCTTGTTAATAGTTGACCGTTGAGTTGAAACTGTCACAAAGTATTCACATCATACGGGTAGTGGCGCAGCTTGGTAGCGTGCCTCGTTCGGGACGAGGAGGTCGTGGGTTCAAATCCCGCCTACCCGACAAACTTTTACCAAATTAATATTACGATTGATTTTGTTATGGCAAAAAAATCAACTTCGATAATAATTTCAACCTCTATAAAAGAAGTTTGGAAAGTTCTTTCAGAATTTGATCAGATTTCTATATGGGCTGACAATGTTGACCATTCTTCTTTCCTTTCTGAGCAGACAGAAGGAGTTGGTTCTACACGACGTATTCAGATGGGTTCAAATGTAGTTCAAGAAACTGTCACTATCTGGGAAGAACCCAAAACGCTCTCATATGAAATAGTCGGTTTGCCACCCGTTATTAGACGAATAACGAACACTTGGGAACTTGTAAATGACGGTTCAGATACGCGAGTACAACTAACAGCACAAATCACGCCTGTGCGCCCTCCCGCTGAAATATTGGCAAAAGTTCTAAGCCGTTTTTTTACACGGATAAACGAAAAGATGTTAACTGGTCTTAAATCTCACATAGAGCAAACTTCAATCAAAAAAGAGAAAAATAATGCAATACCCTGATGTTGTAATCATCATGACTGATGAAGAACGAAACATACCTCCATACGAAGGTGAGGAACTTAGAACTTGGCGTGAAAATGCCTTACCTGCAAGACACTGGTTTGAACAAAATGGTGTTTCTTTCGAGCGACACTACACAGGTTCGCTTGCTTGTGTTCCTAGTCGTCCAACACTTTTCACCGGACATTACCCAGATCTACATGGAGTGACACAAACAGATGGATTAGGCAAAGATGCTTCAGATTCTCGTATGCGATGGCTACGACCTGGAGAAGTTCCAACTATAGGGCACTGGTTCAAAGCAGCAGGCTATGACACCCATTACGACGGGAAATGGCATATAACCCATGCTGACCTTATTAACCCTGAAACCGGATTACCCATACCTACTAATAGTGAAAATGGTGAAGTGATTGAAGAAAATGTTAAAGCTTATTTAGAAGCTAATCCATTAGAAGAATTTGGCTTTTCAGGTTGGGTAGGTCCAGAACCTCATGGGGCCGGACTTGCCAATTCTGGCTTCATTCGTGACAACTTAATCGCTGAACGTGTTGTTAAGTGGTTAAAAGACCGTTATTTGAGAAGAGAGTCAGGTGATGCGGAAGCGCTTCGCCCATTTCTTCTTGTCGCAAGTTTTGTAAATCCACATGACATAGTTCTTTTCCCTGGATGGCGAAGGCAAGAAAACAATCCAATTAAAAAATGTGATCTTGATCCTCCTGAAGTGCCGGAACCGCCAACACGACATGAAGATTTAAGTTCCAAACCGGCAGCACAAATCGCTTATAAAAACTCTTATTTCTCCGGATATGGACCACAGAACAGAGTCAAAAGAATCTATGAACGCAATGAGCAGGCTTACCGCGATCTCTACTACAGACTCCATCTTGAAGTCGATGGGCCAATTGATATTGTTCGTAAAGCTGTTTCAGAAAATACATTGAATGAGTCAATTATTTTTCGTACATCTGATCATGGAGATTTATTGGGAGCGCATGGCGGTCTCCATCAGAAATGGTTTACCTTATACGACGAAGCTACAAGAGTGCCTTTTCAGATTGTTAGAACAGGACCTAATCCCAGTAAACCTAAGACTATTTCAGATATACCGACCTCACATATCGACTTGATACCGACTGCTCTAGGTATGGCAGGTCTTGAGGAAAAAGAATTGTCTTTGAAACTCTCAGATTCGTTTACAGAAGTGCATCCTCTTCCGGGCTATGACCTTTCTCCTCTCATTGAAAATCAAAATGAAGGTAGCTTTTCAGAAAGAGGTGTCTACATGATGACAAGGGACAACATGCTTGAGGGTGATACTCTCGCATCTGCTCTTGCTCGTCATCTTGGCCTCGCCGATAACCCACCTGCACCAATGAAAATTCGTGTTCCTGCTGATGTCGCATCTAATTTCGAAGGTCTTGTAAAAAGAGTCCGTGATACTGATGCTAAAGGGGGTAAAGGAAACCTTTGGAAATTGGTAAGGGCTTTTGATGATCCTTCAACTTGGTCTCACCCTGGTGTTCG
>CEUZ01196684.1_pt1 | contig 12831 bp, 14 predicted proteins | sample 361511 | NCBI WGS metagenome assembly CEUZ01 (sample SAMEA2622822, study PRJEB7988) | marine metagenome | biome: marine biome (ENVO:00000447); feature: surface water layer (ENVO:00002042); material: "saline water (ENVO:00002010), including plankton (ENVO:xxxxxxxx)" | depth 5 m
ATATAAGAGACGACTTTGGACCCTGGATGGGAAGCAATGAAAGCCTTAAATTTTTCTGGCTTACAACCGTCGGCCAAGGAGCAACCCGCTTCGAGATCAGGCACAACGACCGTACTTTTCGGGTTTAGAATCTTGGCTGTTTCCGCCATGAAGTGCACACCACAAAATGCGATGACTTCACGATCAACCTCTGCAGCTGCCTGCGACAAAGCGAGTGAATCTCCCACAAAATCGGCAAGGTCCTGGATTTCGGCCTCTTGATAGTAGTGAGCAAGAATGACTGCATTCTTTTTGTCCTTTAGATCTAGGATCGCGCCCTCAATATTTGTAGGGATGTCGTTTTCCATTTTAAAAGTCTTCTTCCTCATCATCGGATCTTGAAAACCTAGTACTCGTCAACCATGGACGTCAACGAATTAAGATGTCCGTATCTTTCAATCTACCCATCCAATTGCTCTCGACTTATCACAAGAGTGGGTATCCCCGCGGGAGCATTCTTTAAATCGAACACTCTCGTACCAGTCTTTCTTCCATTTCGTAGATCACTGCCTATAAACCCGACCTTTTTCAATCGATCGTGCTCCTCACTAATCCCGGTTACACGGAATGCCAGGCCCCAAAACGTATCAACTACCTGCCCTGAGTCACCGAGAGAAGAAACAACCTCAACGGTAACGCCGCCAGTACGAAAGAACATCATTCTTGCCTTCCATTGAGGAAACGTCTCGTCTAGTGGAAGCCGCAACCCCAGACCGTGACCGTAAAAAGCTTTCGCCAATTCTGGCTCAGAAGTTTTTACTACTACATGATCCAGCCACAAAACCTTTGAAAAGTTCTTCAAAAAAGCCCAACTTGGCTTCGACCTCTCCACGAGTGTAATAAATTTACCTCTTCGGTGACTGGAATAGACCTCGCAACTTGTTTGAATACAGCTTTCACCTCTGGCCGAGACAAGCTCCGATGTCTTTAGGGGGCCAGTTTTAAGGCCTCGTTCATGAAATTCTAATAAGGCACTTCTGAGGTCTGCGCAAATAAAGGCGAGTGCTTTTAAAACGTTTTGTTCACCCTCTATAAGTTCGATTGCGCCACGTTGGAGAGAAAACCTCATCCCCTTCCGCCCAGCAAGAGAGTCAGTAAAGATCTGATCAGGCACCTTGCCAAGCAAACTCGACCAAGATTTTGACGCGGCGGTAAGATCGCGAACTTCAATTTTCACATGATCGACAGACTTTATCAGCCTCGTTTCGCCATCTTTTTCTACATATCCCAAAAAAAATCCTTATTGGACAAAGTTTCCTCTTCTGGCGTACCAAGACGACTTCGCGCGTTGTCCTCACTTCCCTTATAAGTCACTTCTAATTGAGCTTCTAGGTCCTGAGTTTCCCTCAACCAATATTCCTCATCGCCAAAGTGAGGAAAGGCACTAGGAAACGCGGGGTCCGAAATCCGTTTTGCGATCCAAGCGGCATACCAGACATATCTCATTCCGCGAAGGGGCTCGACTAGAGCGAGCCAGCGGTCTTCGAAATCTCGAAATTCTCGATACGACTTAACTAGCAAAAGACGCTGCCTCTCTCCTTCTGAATCTCGCCCCGGAAGTAGCATCCAGATGTCTTGAACCGCCGGTCCTTCTGTGCAGTCGTCAAAGTCCAAAAAGAACCAGCCTGACGAACCTCGTAATAAATTTCCAAAATGACAATCTCCATGGATTCTGTGCATAGGCACCTCCTTAGAGAGTTCTTCATACCTATCTGCAACTGCCAGAGCAGCATTGAGATACCTGTTTTCACAGGATGGAGGAATGAAGTCATTATCCTTCAAAAACGATAGCGGTTCGTGAAGACGAGTAACCTCATCTAGCCTTGGCCGAGCTTTAAGAGCCCTCGTGGCGCCCACATTATGTAACCTGGCCAGCAATCGGCCCAAAATTGCAATCTCCGGGTCTCGGAGTTCATCTGGCGCCCGCCCCCCCGTCCGTGGCCAGACAGCGAAGTGAAGGGTGTCTCGAATGGCAACTGTCTTCCCTGATTTCAATTCCAAGGGACTGCAGACAGGGATTTCGGAATCGCTCAAGTCTGCTAAAAATTCGTGCTCCTCAAGAATTTCCGGAAGACTCCATCTTCCAGGACGATAAAACTTGAGGACGACGTTCGAATTGTCTTCCAGCCGAAGGTCATAGACTCGGTTCTCGAGACAAATTAGAGGGGTGCAATGACCCGTTGGTCGCAAACCCACGGCTTCAGCGGCGGCCATAACCGCATTGGGAGTGAGATTTAAGAAAGAAGTTGAAGACACCTCAAAACGGTAGCGAAAAAGAATTGATATCTGACTGAATTTTAAAATTTGGATTTAGTCTCAAGGACTTATACAGAATTTCGAGATCTTAATATTTTGAAAATAGAAAAAGAAACTGTGCCAGAAACAACCAAACAAATCCATTGCGATAAACCCTGGGTCTTCAGAACCTACTCAGGTCATAGCTCGGCTAAAGCCAGTAACGAACTCCATAAGGGTAACTTGTCAAAGGGACAAACGGGACTTTCTATAGCATTTGATCTTCCCACTCAAACTGGATATGACCCCGATAATCCGCTCTCACGTGGAGAGGTCGGTAAGGTAGGAGTCCCCATCGCTCACATCGAAGATATGTCCGAGCTCTTTGCCGACATACCGCTTGACGAGATGAATACGTCGATGACTATTAACTCTACCGCTGCCTGGCTCCTTGCCTTATATATCGTTGTTGCTGAAAAACAGGGCGTAGCTCCCGAAAAATTGGCGGGTACCACCCAAAACGACATAATCAAAGAGTACCTATCGAGGGGAACCTACATTTTCCCTCCGAAACCATCTCTAAGAATCGTGACAGACATGATTTCATTCACGGTTCAGAATATTCCTCGATGGAACCCTATAAATATCTGTTCTTATCACCTCCAGGAAGCGGGCGCGACACCAGTTCAAGAAATCTCCTACTCACTCGCAAATGCAATTGAGATTTTGGATCAATTGATCAGAGAAAACGAATTCTCTCAAGAAACCATTTCCAAGATATTCTCGCGATTTTCGTTCTTTGTTAATTCTGGAATTAGATTTATTGACGAAGTTTGCAAAGTACGTGCCATGACAGCGCTATGGGAAGAAATCGGTCGGACCCGATATGGCGTTATGGAGCAGAAATCCTTGCGGTTCCGATACGGTGTACAGGTAAACAGTCTTGGCCTGACAGAGAGTCAGCCGGAAAACAACATTATTCGCATCGTTCTTGAGGCCCTTGGAGTCACACTCTCCAAGAATGCGCGCTGCAGGGCACTTCAGCTACCAGCATGGAACGAGGCATTGGGACTCCCTCGACCATGGGACCAACAATGGTCTTTACGCATTCAGCAGATACTGGCAAACGAAACAGATGTACTCGAGCATGAAGATATCTTCGATGGTTCTCACGTCGTCCAAAACCGAACGGATCAACTCATTTCCACGTCCCGCGAAGAAATGGAAAAAATTTTAGCAATGGGGGGGCTGTTGCGGCAATCGAAAATTCTTACATGAAGCAAAAGCTGGTGGCCTCTCACTCTGAGCGGATGCAAAAGATTGAGAACGGGGAGACAACGATCGTTGGCGTAAATAATTTTCGCGAAGGGCATGATTCTCCCCTGTTAGAGGCTACTCAATCTTTTCTAAAAGTAGATGAAAGCACGGAACGACAGCAGATTGAGAATGTCCAAAGGTTTCGTACTAAACGTAACGATAGTGAAGTTTCCCGAAGTCTTCGAAATCTCACGGAAGGTCTCCGCAACGGACAGAACATAATGCCTCTTTCTATTGACTGCGCTCGTTCGGGAGTAACCACAGGAGAATGGGGTAATACCTTACGCGCGATCTTTGGCGAATACCGTGCTCCTACCGGGGTAGTAATTTCATCCCTTCGCAATTCAGACGTCCAAGTCCGCAAAATACAGAACCAAGTAAAAGAACTAACTCGATTGCTGGGAAGGCCTCCTAAAATTCTTATTGGGAAACCAGGTTTGGATGGACACAGTAACGGTGCGGAACAAATCGCGGTCAGAGCTCGAAACGTTGGCATGGAGGTGGTCTACCAAGGTATACGTCTAACAACCGAGGAGATCCTCAGTTCTGCCAGAGACGAAGGTGTACATTTGATAGGACTTTCGATTCTTTCCGGCTCTCACGAAATTCTTTTATTAGATCTCATCGATAGAATGAGATCTACGCATTGTAATATCCCAATTGTCGCGGGAGGTATTATTCCGAAGGAGGATGCGGAAAAGCTTATCGGCGAAGGAGTCAAGAAAATATTTAGTCCAAAAGATTTTGACCTTACCCATATAATGGGCGAGATCGTCAACGTGATCGCAGATGAATTTAAAAACTGATCTGCCGAAGCAGATACTTGCAGGAGACCGACGCGCAATTGCATCGGCACTCAACCTCATTGATGACCAGCGTCCGAAACAAAAGTTGGAGGCAGAGCGACTACTCAGCGCTTTGTCAGGTATCGAAAATAAACCCAGAATTGGAATAACCGGACCTCCAGGCGCAGGAAAGTCGACCATCATAAATGCCCTCGCATTAAATCTCGCCGAGCAGGGGCTTACGACCGGTATAATTGCCGTTGATCCTTCAAGCAGACAAACGGGAGGGGCATTACTCGGCGATCGGATCCGCATGCGAGAACACTCCGATAGCGAACAACCATTTTTAAGATCTATGGCCGCCCGCGATCGACTTGGAGGAATTTCATCGGCTACTCATGCCGGAGCTGCGATCCTAGAAGCAGCGTTTGATCTTGTAATAATAGAAACAGTGGGGATCGGACAGTCAGAAGATGAAGTTCGAACACTGGTAGACACATTAGTTTATGTATGCCAACCAGGTGCAGGTGACCTTATACAATTCATGAAGGCAGGCATTTTGGAACTACCTGATATCTTCGTAATAAACAAATGTGATCTGGGAAATTCAGCCGATCGTTCACTGGACGAGTTACGATCAGCCCTTGGCCTCACTACTAAAACCGATGATGACTGGAAACCACCAGTTCTTTTGACATCAGGAGAAAACCTAACTGGAATAAGCGAGTTATGTGATCAGTTAACCGAACATAAACACTTCCTTCAAGGAGGTATCGGCTTACAGAGGAGGAGAGAAGGTCGTGATCAATTCATAAGGAAAGAGTTTTTATTGAGATACGGGAGTCTCGGTCTCGAGGCTCTTGGCGGCGATAGAGTTCTAGGCGAACTTTGTTCGAAGTGGCATAGTCCATCCCCGTACGAACCATTAATGCACCTGGACAAAGAAATACGCGGGCTCCTCCAAGGACTTCTCAACCGACCCAACGAACCCTAAACCAACGGAAGAATTTACTTCCTGCGTGCCGACCATTCTACATCTGGAACATTTGCACGAGCATTCTCAAGACGAGCCACTACAAACAGAAAATCAGATAAACGATTTAAATATCCTAAAACAAGCGGATCAATGGGTGAAATTCTCGTCAAAGCAACGCAATTTCTCTCCGCTCGACGACAAACCGTGCGGGCAAGGTGAAAACTGGCCGAAGGAATCGATCCTCCGGGAAGAACAAAATTTTTAAGCGGTGCAAGCTCTTCCTCAAACAAATCAATTGCTTCCTCCAATTCAATTATCTGCTCTCTCTCGGGCTTGGGGACGCCGCTCTTCTCGCGGCGAGATTCCTCCGGAGTAGCAAGATAAGCACCTAAATCGAAAAGCGCACTCTGTACAGCATCGCACAACTTACGAATATCGACTTGCCGTGTCTGAGCAGATGCAAGGCCAACTACGGAATTAAGCTCATCGACGGCGCCGTATGCTTCTACACGGACGTCGTCCTTGCCAACCCTTAGCCCCCCAAAAAGATCCGTTTCACCTTGGTCGCCACGTCTTGTGTAAATCTTCACTTCATTAATATAAGCTGGGGAGTTAGCCCAACACCCTTACTTTTCGACTCAAATCTTTAAGTCGCGGTTAAGAAGGTCTTCATCAATTTTTTTAGAGACTTCGGGACTAATCTTCCCTAGATCGAAGGCTACAATCTGTCGTCGTCTTAAAATAAAAAGTAATCCAACTAGACCGATTACAACGAAGAGTCCTCCCGGAACAACATATGCAATTAAGCCTACTCCTTCGGCCTTCGGAGCTTGCAATAAGATGTCTCCATATCGAGTGCGGAGAGCACTCTCCACGAATTCCCTAGACATACCGGAGTTTTCTTGCTGTATGATCCAAAGCCTTAATTCCTCTGCCGCAGAACTGGGACACTCAGAAAGAGCTCGACCAGGACAATAGGGACTCATTAATTCATCCGACAACTCATAGGCCCAGCCGGAAGCCTTCTCAATACTTAGAGTCGAATCCGCGTCGATACAAATCGCAACGATACAAACAAAAAATTTGATACAAGCCGAGCGCTTTAAATATCCCAATGCAGTTGTCCCTCTCGATCGTCAGAGAGCTTATCAGTCCTTACTTCTTGACGTGGTGGTTCCGGAATCACTCTCGATCCCGATGGTACGCTTTCGGTAACAAAAGCGTTTCCATTGATCACGCTCCCTGCTCCGATTACGGTCTGGCCTCCGAGAATGGTAGCTCCGGGATAGATTGTGACATCATCACAAATCGTGGGATGACGCTTTGTTCCTCGAATTGTTTGTCCTCGTCGAGGTGAGAATGCGCCTAGGGTAACTCCATGATAAAGCCGAACCCTGTCCCCAATCTCACTGGTTTCTCCAATCACGACACCTGTGCCGTGATCAATAAAAAATCGTCTGCCGATGGTCGCTCCCGGGTGAATATCGATACCTGTTCTTGAGTGCGCGTGCTCACCCATAATTCGCGGTAGCTGGGGCACTCCAGCACGGTACAAGACGTTGGCCAAGCGGTAGATCGTAATGCTGTAAATCGAGGGATATGCCGCCACGATTTCCCCAAAACTCTTAGCAGCTGGATCGCATTCGAAAGCGGCCTCCACATCTTCGGCCAATTGAACTCTGACACCCGGAAGGGCAGATTGAAGATCCTCCCATATCTCTGAAGGCTCTAGTTCGCTGGGTAGCCCTACCTTGTCCAGGAGGACAAAAAAACGGTCTCTCAAAGAAGCCAAAGTAGATCTCAAAGCCCCTCGGTCTCTCTGGTGTAGTACAGCTGCCTTCAAGCGCTCAGTCCATTCCACCGCGGCCTCCCAATCGGGATAACCTTCCGCATCTGCCTTGGAGAGGGCGTCATCGCCACTTCCAGACAGTGCACTAAGCGTCTCTTCAAAATCGGGTCTCGATGACGGAGCTGCCATAAGTCTACTCACCTTCCCCAAGCACATTCGTCAAAGCACTCGAAAACAACAAAATAATCCCTTACAACTAGGATAGGCCACACTTTCTCTAAGACCATGGGAAGCTATCCTAGCAGCGTGCAAGACGTTTTTAGCCACTCAAGCCTGTCCTCTTACGAAAACTGCCCCCGAAAGTACGCCTTTCGGTATATAGAGAAAATCCAGGTCGACACTGAAGGAATAGAAGCCTTCGTAGGAAAACGTGTTCACGAAATTCTCGAAAGGCTATATCAATTCGTAGATGATGGTGTCGTACCCCCCTTACCGCAGGTCCTCAAACGATATGAGGCGAATTTCGATGATGCCTACAATCCAGAAAAAATTCGAATTGTTAGAAACAACCTGAGTATCAGCCATTATCGAGCGATGGGAGCCAAAGGAATCGAAAATTTCTATAGGAGACACTATCCGTTTGATAGCGGAGAAACTCTCGGTCTTGAGCGACCAATCCGTTTTAACCTTGACGAGAACGGTCAATATCGAATAAGAGGCATCATCGACCGCCTAGCACGCGCCCCCGATGGAGCAATAGAAATACACGACTACAAAACAAGCGCCAGAATGCCAGCGGCCAAATATTTACGGCGAGACCGTCAATTGTCTCTTTACGAAATCGCCATCCGCGACGAGGGTTTTGAGGGTGAGATCAGGCTAGTGTGGTGGTACGTAACGCCAAACCGAATGTTTGTCACTCGCAGGAACGAGGGCGAACTCAATCAGGTGAAGACAGAAGTAACCAACCTCATTGACGCAATCCGAACGGAAACGTTATGGGAACCACGAAAAGGTCCATTATGCTCTTGGTGTGAGTACAAAGAAATCTGCCCGCTCTTTCGTGCAGATGATGCTGAAAAAAGAACGACTCACGATAATTTCGAGAAAGATGGAGAGAAAGATTCCGAGGAAGATGGAGAGGATCCCTCTAACTCCCAGCTTTCTCTCCTCTAAAACAGGGCGCTATTAAATGACTGAAGCTCTCACTGCCGCTCCGAAAACTTCAATACTACATCGTGTCGCATTCTTCGAAACCGACGCGATGGGGATTGTCCATCACTCTAATCATATTCGTTTTTTCGAACTCGCTCGCGTTGCATGGATGCAGGAACATCATTGTCCCTACACAGACTACATGAGCCTAAATTTGAATTTCGCAACAACCAGGGCACAGGCAGATTATCTAAAACCCATTACTTTTGATCAGGAAATTGAAATCGTCACATGGCTCGAGTGGACGCGGGGCGCTTCGATAGGGCTAAGCTACATAATACAAAGCGGAGGAACTATCTTCGCTACTGGCACCACAGAACATGCATTGGTCGATGAACACGGAAATCCAAGACGAATTCCTAGTGAAAAACGACGTCAACTGAAAGATTTATCTGCGGAATCCAGATCGACGAATATCCAACAAGTTTAGAGAAAGCGACGCAGCCTACGACCAATTTTACGCTCGGACCACGCCGAGAGGCGACACACAACGGTGAGTACGGCACCTTGTCCTGGCCAATGAGAGCGAAGAACATCCGGGTGCACGTGATTCACTATGCTCGAAACTGCCGCAAACAATATAAGAAGATCGTCCAAAAACCCGATCGGCCCGAAAATCCATGCTGGAAAGAAATCGATTGGGGAAATCCAGTACCCGACCCCAAGCAATGCAACCGTTTTATCCTTGCGCGGTACACGCTTGTCTTTTAGTAGCCTTAATAACAAAACTCCAATATCTGGAAGAAGGAAAAGAATATCCCTAAGCCCGACCCCATCACGATCGAACCGGTCAAATACACTATGACGAAGTCGATCATAAAACGTTCGTTCCTTCGGATTTAACTCAATTTCTAGTTTCGCATCGTGTTTAGTCGGCAAGAAGTCTACCCTTCCTTTACCAAACCAAATCTACTAGTTCTGGCATGCTCAATCCGAAGCTCACCAGTACCATCGACATTGTAGATCTGACACCCATATCTCGCAGGACCTATCTTGAAAAGCCAAGACCAAACTTCTCGAACGTCGGGAAGAAGTTTTAGCTCTGACACTTTTTCCAGAGGGACCCAGCGAAGCTCTGCGCCGGGCTCCGGATGCAAAGTCCCAGAAGACCAATCCGCCACGAACCAAAACACCAAATTGCCCTCTCCATGACAATTACTTTCATGCAATACTAAACGTAGTCGAGAATTTCTGACTTCTATACCCGCTTCTTCTGCCACCTCTCGGCACGCAGCTTGTTGTATATCTTCTCCCGTTTCCAGATGCCCCCCAACCCCATTCCAGTAGCCTGAAAACCTTGAGCCTTCCCTATGGCGGTTAAGCAAAACAGTACGGTTACGGCGGACGAACATCAGGGTAGTCACATTGACTTTAAATCTGGATTTACTGGTCAAGAGCCGTTCCCTCGCGCTCTCCTGAATATTTTTCCAAGAGAATTTCTCTTTCGAGAACCAAATCGGGTTCTCGCTACAGGTAATAAAATCCACCGCTAGAGTCCTATCCCTAGATCTGATTATGTTGTAAATGCCTTTTAGACACCCAGTCAACATAAGAACGATTGCAGAAATCTAATCACTCTCACCAATAATCTCGATTCAGGTGATAAGACTCTAAGCATCGATGAGCGAGATCCTCACAATTACCCGGCCTTAGGTGACTCGGAACACTTTCTCAGTACGTCAACAGGTCATAGAACTACAATTTTTGCGTGGTAATTCCACAACGGTCAATATTTTACGAAACTGATTTCACTTAACTTTCGGTGATCGAGCAGCCAAGCGATATCACCGTTTAACCAAACGACTTGCCCTGATATGCCTCGCTAAATTTGCCTCTATAGAGCTCGAATAACCTAGAAGACACCGGTCCGTCAAACTCTCTCGCCAAGAGCGAGAATCACCGCTACAAAAGCGATTGGATCCACCTGCGGGTCACAAAAGCTTTCTGGGGGGCTGAAAAAGCCTACGAGAAGTAGTTTTTCCAATACCACCAACTTCTTGTGTCTTCGCGGCATTGGGTCTAGCCCCAAACGCTCAAGGCAGGTATAAACGAGGTCCTTAAGAGTCCGGGGAAACTTAACTGGACTTAACACACCTCTAATCTTTAGGTTTGGCAAAAAGTTGGTTGAACAAACAGCACGATTTGAAGAAGTTAAAATCCCTTTGAGAGAGCCGCTTCATGGGTTAGACGCGGTGAGTGGAATATTAGGAATTCCTGAGTGGTGGCCTACGGGATCGCGAATTTGCATGCTCATCGCACACGGCTCTCAGATCAAAGACCCGCTCTTAGAGAGCCTAGCGAGGGACCTCACCTCAAGGAAATACCTCACTCTTAGATTTCTTCTCCCTCATGTCGAGGCTAAGAAAACCCAATTCGACCCCCCAGCCGTTTTGAAAAGGCTATTTCAATCCGCAGTGGGTCTAGTAAACAGAGATCCTACAGCTGCGCCGGCCCACATCTTCGTGGGGGGCAAAAACCAAGGAGCCCTGGCGGCGGCTCACGCGGCTACTGGCCCAGTCCGCGCAGCTGGACTGTTCATGCTTGGCTATCCGCTCCATAGGCAAGGTGATATGGAAAAGGTGCAAGCAGAAAGGCTCTACCGGGCAACAACCCCCATGTTATTTGTCCAAGGCGATAAGGACCGCTATTGCGATTTAAAGGCTTTAAAGGAAACTTTGAAACGAGTAGGAGCACCTTGGGATACTCATGTAGTTCGATCAGCAGACCACGCCCTACGGCTGGAAGAAGAGTCGGGACGCCTAGAAGAAGACGTCTTTAGAGACGTTCTTGCCAAGGTCGAGGGGTGGACCACTAAGGTCCTAGGAGAATGACTCGAACGGTGGGATCGGTGAACTTTTCTATCTTAGGCATCTCGGACAAGAGGTGTAAAAGAAAATGAGCGAACCTCAAGAACTATTCTTTCAACAAATCGCTGTAGGTGAGATGGCTAATTTGGCTTACGTGATCGGGAGCAGAGAAACCCGCGAGGTTGTTTTGGTTGATCCAGCCTGGGCAATTGATGAACTTTTAGAATGCGTTGAAACTAATAAAATGCAAGCGGTTGGAGCACTGGCCACTCATTACCACCAGGACCACGTTGGAGGGGAGATTTTTGGTCAAACCATTGAAGGAGTCGGGAAACTCCTCGAAGAAATATCAATTCCTATCCATGTCCATAAAGAGGAAGCCCAAGGTCTGAAGAAAGTCACTGGGGCATCGGAATCGGATCTTATAAGCCATGAGAGTGGTGACGTCATTTCTCTTGGAGGCGTGAAGATCCGTCTCATTCATACCCCCGGCCACACTCCAGGATCACAATGCTTTCTAGTCGAATGTGGGAATGAGCCAGGACGGCTGGTTTCGGGAGACACTCTCTTCCTCGGGAGTTGCGGGCGAGTAGATCTGCCTGGAAGCGACCCCGAAGCCATGTACGACAGCCTACATAAAAAACTCGCGCGCCTACCCGACAACACGCTTCTATACCCGGGTCACAGGTACTCGCCAGCGGCGTACTCAACAATGGGCGAAGAGAAGGAGCACAATCCCTACCTTAGAGTAACCGAACTCGCCACATTCTTAGAATTTTTGGGGGCTGGTTGAGCTTGAGCCCTTTGCACTAGTGGCTTTTGGCCACAGCTTTAACAACTGACACACTCGGGCTAGTCTCGGGTACTAATCAACATTTCGGAGTGAATTGCCATATGAAGATCTTGGTCTGCCTAAAGCAGGTCCCTCACCAGGACGCACGTTTAGATATAAAATCCGATGGAAGCTGGATTCAAGAAGAGAGCATTAAATTTGAAATTAACAGTTACGACACATACGCTCTCGAAGAGGCATTGCGAATCAAGGACGAAAAAGAAGCTGAGGTAGTGGTCGCCTCGATTGGACCTGATAGAACCACCCAAGCTCTGCGTACTGCGCTTGGAATGGGAGCTGACCGAGCAGTTCATGTAAATGACGAGTCTGTAGAGGGCTCTGACGCTCTTGCTATCGCCAAAATTCTCGCTGCAATTGGTAAAGAAGAATCGCCAGACTTAGTCTTTACGGGCCTTATGGCAGATGACGGCAACTTCGCCTCAGTTGGTCCAATGGTTGCGGAACTTTTGGAAATGCCACACGCTACGGCCGTCATGAGTGCATCTCTAGAAGGCGAAAAACTAATTGCGGAACGTGAACTAGAGGGGGGCGCTCTAGAGGTAGTTGAATTGCAATTACCGTGCCTCTTGGCAGTTCAAACGGGCATTAACCAAGTCCGATATGCGTCGCTAAAGGGCATAATGGCAGCCAAGAAAAAGCCTTTAGATACCAGGTCGGCCGCGGACCTTGGCGTTCAAGAACTTGTCGGTACCGGTGCAGCTAAAATCAAAGTTCAGAAAATCTACGTACCTCCTAAAACACAAGGTGCAGAGATTCTCGAGGGCTCTGCTACCGATGTGGCTGAGGGACTCGTCGCAAAAATAAAGGAACTCGGA
>CEUZ01030490.1_pt1 | contig 12823 bp, 6 predicted proteins | sample 361511 | NCBI WGS metagenome assembly CEUZ01 (sample SAMEA2622822, study PRJEB7988) | marine metagenome | biome: marine biome (ENVO:00000447); feature: surface water layer (ENVO:00002042); material: "saline water (ENVO:00002010), including plankton (ENVO:xxxxxxxx)" | depth 5 m
CATATATGATACTACTATCGCTTGAGATTTCTGAGTTAATAATTCTACAGGGAAAGATATTGAGTAGTCACCTTTTATAGTAGATGAAGCTCCATACTGTGTTCCTAAGATAATGACATTTGCGCCTGCAAGAGGCGCTCCGGATTTATCTGTAACCGATCCAAAAATGCGAACGGTGGAAAATTCAAAATTGTTTCCGTTAAGCAGGCACGAAATAATATATACTCTAATAAAAAGAAAGAGAAATTTTTTCAATATAGCTTTTATTTTTTATTCTGGAAATTATTTCAAGAAAGACATTTTTCTGAATATCGAGCTTTCATTTTTTCGCAATTCATATATATATATCCCGCTACTGCAGTCTGCACCACGAAAATCCATTCCGTTCCAATAAACGTTATGCATTCCAGACTCTACGAACCCTAGAATCATTTCAGTTATTTTCTTCCCCTTTATGTCATATATAATTAGATTGACATTCCCTGGTTCAAAAATATTAAACGAAATAGTAGTGCTGGAATTGAATGGATTTGGCCAGTTTCCAAGCAATAGAAATTCTTCAGTTATTTTACCAATATTGTTGGATATGTCAGCAGTAACTTCTTCTTCAATAAAAATTTGAACAGTATCTCTGTCTCTTGCAAAACCATTGTCAATAACATGCAAAACAAATACGAGAGTATCCAGACTGTCCGGCGCTGATAGAAAAATCTCTGACTGTGCGGGAGAAGTTATCTGTACCTTTTCTCCGGAGATTTGAACCCAATAGTGTGTTTGAATAGAGCCGTCAGCATCAGAGCTTAAAGAACCGTCAAGAGAAAACTGCTCTCCTATTTCCACGGTTTGGTCTTGACCTGCAGAAGCTTCCGGATTCTGATTCTCACCATCGTATGGGCAATCACACATATATGCGTCCATGGAATCAACATCGACAGCTGCATCAGGATTTTCAGGCTCAAATCCAGGTCCTATGTTTCCATCTTCATCTGGAAAATGGCAGGCGATAATTTTCCAATCTGAAAGTTCATATGCTGTTGCCAGGCTGTCATTGTCACAGTCTTCTTCAAAACAACCACGGGATATTTCCCAGTTACCTTCATTTCCTCTGCAAACGGACGATTTTCTCTGTACGATAGCAAAACGTGTTACACCATAATACGATGTCCCGGTACTATTTACCGGACCAAGCTCGCCTGAGATTTGCCAGCTTGTTCCCGGATCATAATAGGGAGTGCCAATGGCATCTATGGGTATGCTGTCAGTGGCGGCCAACACCTCCTGTATATTTATGCCTGTGCTTTTAAAGAGCCCGACTGCGTCATCCCCGCTAACTCCCAGAATACAGTCGCCGTTGAGTACTGTATCTGCAGCGCTCTGCAGACTCAAATGAGAAACATCTCTTGATATAGAATAAGTTTGTCCTGGAAACAAAATAACATCAGGGAACCTGAAAAAGGACTCGCCGCTATTTTCAAGCTCATTTCCCCATCCTGTACCAAATGCATTATCCTGTCCGTGACCTTTTATGATGGCATACTCTGAAAGATTAATCGGGCTGACTGTAGGATTTACTATTTCCATATAATGATTGTATGGGCCACCACCTGAAACACGGGTACCAATATACCAGTTACTGATGATGGGATCACCAGCGAATATCTGAGAAAAAAGCATAATAAAAAGATAAATCTTCTTATACATTATTGTTCCTAAAGAATTATTTTAAAAAAACAAATTTTCCATTATTAAGAATATCTTCAGATTGAAGAAGATAATAGTACATTCCGCTTGGAAGGTTTTTATTATCAAAATCAATAATGAAATTTACTTCTTTATTCGCCGGAAAATCCTTACTGTTGTGATAAGCAAGTTCACCAATCAAGTTATAGACTGATAAAGAATACAATCCCTGACGACCCGTTTTAAATTTCAATATTGATTCATTATTAAACGGGTTAGGGTATATGCTAATATCGCTATTCTTATTTTGATATGTTAGAGTTTGCTGTATTGAAAGAGTGTTATCGCAGGAATAACATGTTTCATATGTATTGTGAATGAAAAATGATGAGTCAGGAGACCAGACTCTGTAAGCATAGTTAGATGAATCCGTATACCCGGCACAGTTACCTTCCCACTGATCATTCGCTTCATTAAAAAGAATAAGATCCTCCTCTCTGTCATTTACCACCCATAGATACCGGATCGTCTGAAGCGGTGCAGGATCAATAATTATTTTCCAAAGACTGTCATTGGACTGGGTCTGGGTTGCCAACATATCTAATTCAGGTTGCCAGTTCCATACAGCACTTGATACCTTTACACTGTCAACAGTATCTGGATTGCATACTTTAAGGGTAATACTTAATACAGGATCATCTGCTTCTATTTCATCACAATCACCAGAACCGAATATTGATTTTTTTCCGCACTCTGACTGTACCATTTGCTCAAAATTATGTCCTGCTCCAGGTACGATTGCCATAGTATGGGTTGTATATACATTTTGATCATAAAAATAATTGAGATACGAATAAAAAATATGTGTCCTCTTATAAATATTTGATCCCTGGGACATCCTGTTACAGTTTTGAACAAAGCCACTATAATCAAATTCACCAACCAGATAAATAACCCTGCTGGAATAGTACTGCTCTCTTATCTGATCCACTCCGGTTTCCAGCATATATTCATTCAGGTTATCTAATCCATACTTATAGTAGTTATGTGTATAACAATCTGCAGGTGGTTGAAACTGAAATTCTGTTGCATCTTCATCCACAACCCTTGCATCATCCATATAAAGAAAAGATGGTGTATTGATTGGTATATAGTGTATTTCTATTCCTTCCGTATTTGATATATTCTCCAGAACTCTGTTTCCAGCAGCATAGCGAACAACCATCTGCGATCCCGCTGAATGACCAGTGATGATAATTTTTTGAAGGTTTGGATTCTTATTTTTTAAAACAGAAATAATGGTATCCATTACAGAAAATGAACTGATTGTCGCAGGCCGTGGATTCTGACCTGTACTACGCGATTGAGCACCTGCATTCCAGGTTCCTGATGGAAAAAATAATACTGTGGAGTCAAGCTGAAAGGTATTTATTTGTTCCTGTTCCAGGAATAGTGGAGTAATAATTATACACGTATCTACAATTAATTCCTGTTCCGCTATATTATTCAAAACGCTATAGTGTTCATCGCCATTTCTTCCATCACCATGTATTGAAATAATTGCCAGTCTTGACTGAGAATTATGTTCATATAGATCATGGTTTGAATAGTAAGGTATAGTTAATGTATGGCCATTAACATTCATCTGCACCCTAGTAGTCGGTATGTATGTTTGAGACCAAAGAACAGGGAAAGTGAATAGAAAAAAAGAAAAAATGGCTAAAACAAACCTATAGTTAACAGATTTAATCAGAAACATAGAAATTAATTATCAACCGTGTTTATACATTGGATTTTAACACAATCAACTTAAGAATTGTTTAAAAAAAAAGAGGGGTGATAACACCCCTCTTTTTTTAAGAGTTGCTATTTTAGCAACATTAGTTTCTTCACACTGGTAAAATCACCTGCTCTTATCATATAAATATACATACCAGAAGCAAGTGGCTGACCATAATCATTGGTCGCATTCCACATGACACGGTATCTTCCTGGAAAGTGCTGACCCTGTACCAGAGTATGTACCCTCTGTCCTGTTATGTTATAAATAGTGATAGAAACATCAGCCATTTCGGGAATGTCATATACAATATTTGTAACAGGGTTAAACGGGTTAGGATGATTGTTATAAAGAGCAAACTCTTCAGGTATGAGATCTACACTTCCATCATTAGAAAGCATTACGGACGTTGCTTCCGACATACCACTACCATTCACTGCGTCAAATGCTTCAACAGCATATGAATAGGTTCCCGGGTCTACATTCTCATCTAAAAAGAAAGGTTCAGATGTTTCTCCAATCATCAACCATTCATTCGAACTTGGATCGGTATTCCTAAAAACGGCATAGTGAGTTAGATCTTCTGCTTCAACAGGATCCCAGTTAAGCATAATACTCTGTCCTTCTCCTGCCTGGGCAAAAAGACCCATCGGTATACCTGGAGCAATATTATCCACGGAGTAGCCCATTCCCATGTTAGACAGAAATACTCTATCCGGGAAATTAGCAACAACACGAAGTCTGGTAATTCCCATTCCCATTGGTCCTGCTCCCACAGAGTCATGCCTGGTTGAAACTTCGTAGGTATATTCACCTGCTCCCCATGCGTCACCAGATGCTACAACAACCTCATGAGGCGGTGTCCCCGGTTGGGAAGGATCCATTCTTAAAACGGTATATCCGATACCGCTACCGTCACCTGCCTGATCACCGTAAGCAGCTGCAAAATGCAAATACACTCTTCCACCTTGATCATTTGGAACGTCTACAACATCCATGATCATTGGCGGACCGGCAAGGTCATGTGCATCAGCAGGCTCTATTTTCCAAACGGGAGCAGTATTACCTGATCCACCCCACTGATTAATCGGTCCAGTAACTTCCATCGCGGCACCCAGCATTGGATCTGATACAAAATATCTGTCATTCACATTGATGGAACCTGTAGAATCTGTCAGGGTCCACTCCCCATAGTTGTAGTCGTCTGCGTCAGGATCAAAAACAGCTTCTTCTGTGACAATCCCTCTAACATGTACCCGTACACCTTCCCAGGGTTCCGAACCTGCTTCAGAAACGGTCAACATTGCAGGATGTGATAAGTGATGGCCTTCATGAATCATATTGCCATGAACGGTCACATGCCCGGCGAGCAACGCAGTCATAGAATGGTTCGGATCTCCTAAAGCTCCGTATCCCCTGTATTCAGCAACCCAGGCCCATACTTCTGCATAATCACCAATGTTTAATTGTGGAGCACCAAAGAAAACATAAATTCCACTCCATGGTGCCGTAGAACCATCATTACTTGTTTCCTGAATAGTAAAAGCGGAAGGATTTCCGAGTCTATCTACTGCCGTCACAATACCGTGAACCTGAACATATTCACCTTCGTAATCAGAAAATCCTAAACTGTCACAGTTTTGCTGTATTGCAGTAATAGTTGTCATCATCGGATGTTCATCACCAAGATTGTTTGCCATTCCCGGTGTACCGCGAAAGGTATTTGCTATCCAGTTTTCCGCATACTCATTCTGGGCGTACGGATTTTTAAGCTCAAGTGATGTTCCGCCGCCATCTGCAAGAAGAGGCCAGTCACCGTAATCATTCGTACCATCTTCGTAGTCAACAAAATCAAGAACAGCACCGCTGCTGTCTAGTAATAAAATATCTTCACCGCCATTCCCTAAGTTACCGGAACTCCATACCACAACTGTATCTACAACACCTAGCACTTGTAGTGTATCCGTTACCGCAACAACCAAAAAGGAATCCGGTAAAATATGCACTTCACCGAAGGTATGGTTTACACCTTCCGTAAAATAGGAACCTTCAAGATTCACAGTATCATCACCTACATTCATAAGCTCCATAAATTCCCAGGCAAAATCAGAGCCCTGGGCTCCGGCGGGGTTGTAGTGAATCTCATTGATCACAATATCTGACTCATGCGGCATCCATCCACACTCATTACAGGAGCTGAAAGTTTCCCACTCATCTAACGGGTCTCCTACGTGCCACATTCTGTTTGCAAATTGAACAGCACCGTTGGCATCCCACACAACAGATTCTGCGCATCCTCCCCAGCCTTCGGTTACATCGTCATTAAGATTTTCAAACTGACCGTCAATAACATATTTGTATTCCATGTTGGCAGTCGGATGCGGACTAAATGTGAATACCCACTCTGTAGTATCTACGGTATCCCGTACACCAACCGGACCGGCATTGGGATCCCAGTTGTTCCACCAAGGACCGGCCATTCTGACCGATGTAGGGGTAGTATCCTGGCATACATCCAGAGTAAGTACAAGGTTTGGCATCCATCCACAATAGTGGCAGGAGCCGAAACAAACAGTTTCCAGACTTACATTTTGAGTAGCATTTGTAAGATCAATACCATAATTATCATAAGGATCATTTGGATTAAAATCACACTCAGAACCGACACCGGCGCCACCTTGCCAGCCCCATCCGGACCAACCATCGAAATCTCCGGTAACGGTGAACTTATACTCATATGCCTTTCCGGTAGGTAATGTATCTGTTCTGGTATATACACTGTCACCGTCCCTGTCATCCATTACATACCATGTGTCCCACGGGTTTGCATCTGCAGAAGGAAAATCTCCTTTTAATACAACATTAAATGCACCGGTGAGAGCTCCGGATTGAAGAGTATCGCTGACATCGACACTGAAAGTGACCAGGGCAGAACGTGCGTATCCCGGTGTACCTTTATCAATAATACTGGGGGCCCAGCTCGCAACGAGATTATTATCCAAATCTGCATTTAACAGTTCCAGACTAGGACCATCACCGTCTGCGCTTCCTGGCCAACCACCACCATCATCATAGTATACAGAATCAACAGTAACACCACTTGCATTAACAAGAGTAATATCTTCTCCACTATTGGATAAGTTTCCATCCCATCCACCATTATAATTACCATAGTGGCCATGCTGAGTAAAAAATTCTGTACTGTCGCGGGTAATAACCATATACCCATGTGCAGGTATTGATGTTCCTGCTGGAAAAGTGAATCCAAAGCCTTCTACAATACTCCAGCCAGATATATCAACAGCTCCAGGACTATTGTTATAGAGCTCAAGAAACTCCGCATCATCATTTGTAGAACCCGTAGAATGTACTGGATTATACATGATCTCATTGATAACAACATCCGGGGACCCGGAACCTATCGGGGCAAAAACTGATTGCCCATGTTCATTGATAAGACTGTTAGATAAGTTTACCCAGTATCCAAGATTAAAGTCTCCTTCACCTGCATTAGAAAAAGTAACAGTGATATTAAATGTATCAGGGTTAGCTGCAGAAGATGTAGAAACAGTATCCCTATCACTCTCATACATTTTCCAACCCATGCCATTTGTTGACGGGATCAGTCCCTCAAGTGCGGTTTCCCAACCATCTTCTGTCCCTCCTTCATCTTCATCTGCATCTGGTGCATCACCTAAATAGTTAAAGTGCCCTGTACCATGCTCAGGCGATACATAGGTGACGGTATCAATGGTCCAGCCGGCAGGCTTGTTAATAGCGAACATCATTGTCCTGTCATCTCCCGCACCTATTTGTGAATCCTGAGAAAAAACTACCTGCACCACTGCGGAAACAGTTCCCCCCGCAGGCACCTGAGTAGGCTGATTAACGGAAATTTCTAAACAACCCGTAATAAATATCAGGGCAAATGAAAAGATAGATATAGTTATCCTATTTAGTTTCATGTTTTCTCCTTAATTAAAAATTTATAGCGACTGCCACACACAACAGACACTAATCCAACTGGATAATACGATTGTGGAGATCGAGTATAGCAAACTTCTATGTTATTTGTAAACAAATATTATAAAAAATTTATAAGTATTACATTTGAATTATGTTAGGAAGAATCGGTCTATATATTAAATATTCCCCGTTATGAAATATCCTATATAACCTACTAGTTCATACAAGGCACCTTTGGCAATTTTTAAGCCCTGGGGACTTGGAACATAATTTTTCAAATTTTTTATTTCTCCGGACATAGGAGGAGTTTTTAAAACAGAGTAAAAATCAGGTGATAAACCCTGCTTATTAAACAATGCTGCCGCACGCTTCATGTGCGATTCGCTTGTTACCAAAAGGATGTCACCCATTGAATTTTTTTCTGCAAATACTTTCATTTGCCTAGCTTCATCAAGAGTGCGTTTTACCCCGTGACCGTATATTATAAATTCTTCTTCAGTCAGGCCATTGTTAATAGCAAATTTTTTTACCATTTCACTTGAGTTAAATGATTCGTAGCTGTTCTCTATAAAAACCCTGGGTTTCCAGTTTCCGTATAAAAATCTTTTTGCCAATCCTGAGCGAACAAATTCAATTCCTGCATAGATCCTTACCGCATGCCTGTTAAATTGAAAATATTTTTCCGGGTCAAATAATAAATTCCTATAAACATTTTCATTTATGTACCAATTATTATCTACCACTCCTGTAAGAACAACAACGCCGTCATATATCTTTTCAAGTTTTATCGTGTCTTCTTTTTTCCATGAACTCCAAAATAATTTTCCAGAAATGGGGATACTTATAAAATAGAAAAAAACAGTAAAAATAATGACAAATTTTCGCAGCTTTTTTGGTTTAATAATAATCCATAATAGTCCGGCAAATAAAAGCAGTACCGGATTAATGAAAAACTTTGCAATTGACTGTATATCAATAACAAACTCCTCGAATTTTGTCCGAAAAAGAACTGAAATAGGTCATAAATATGAAAACAATAACCATTTTACAAAAATAATACTGGCTTAGATACATACCTATTTTAACATTAAAACCCTTTTGGTTTGGTTAAAGCTGTTTCCCCTGCTGCACAGCATACGGATAAAATAGATCCCGCTGGCTAGATTCTTCCCGTTCCATTGAATACTATAATCTCCAGGAAGCATTTCATCATTAACCAGAGTTTTGATTTCTCTTCCCTTGATGTCATAGATCTTAACATTAACAAAATCGGAACTGGGAATAGAAAAATTAACTGTAGTAACTGGATTAAAGGGATTGGGATAAGCATTATTTAATCTATATATACCAGTTATATCTTTTGATTCTGTTCCCATTAACACCTGTCCATCCATCCAGCTAAGGCGCTCTAAAATCCATCCTCTTAAATAATTTAATTCATTATCATAGGATCCGCCTACAAATGCGTTAGGCCATACATATTGATCCAGTATCGGCCAGCGAATAAAATTACGACTCTGAGCTTCAGAAATAAGACTGGTTGCTGAATCAATCTTATTCATTATATTTTCATCAGAGAACACTGTTTGTCGAAGTTCCTGCCAGCGTTGATTAAATGCAATCTGAAAGGTTGTGTCATCCCAGATCCGATACCACCAGAACGGAATCTTAAAATTATCTTCTCCCAGCTGAATATCGATCTGCCATCCACTTGAATTTTCTCCATCATAGTAATCAGCGTTGCCAAATGATAAGTTGTAGTCCCAGATTGGACCCATCGTTAAACGATTACTCTCACTATCTTTATCCTTGTACATAAAAGAGCTAAGGCGATAGGCATCCACATTCTTTGATATTTCGCTCATGAGAGAAACATCGATGAATGATTCCAGATCAACGCTATTATAGTAACCACTATCCGGGTCATTGTAGGATGAGTTTGCTATCTCAGCCTCAAATTCATTTATATAATTAATAATATAATTTTTTTGTTCTTCTGCAATCTCTTGAGGTTTCGGATAATGGTACTGATACCATACTCCTTCATAACCAGATAGTGGCGGAACTGAAAGCCACCCTTCATTATTATCACCTTCCCACTTATCCACTTTTATAATATAACCTCCTGTAAGATCATCTCCGGTAATTTCATCTGGATTTAATTTTGAAATATCGACTCTCTGATTATCCCGCTTGATTTTTTCCATAAAGATATAAAGTCCTTTATAATCTCCATCAATTAGGAGCTCACAAAAGCGGGTTCTACTGGAATATCGTCCCATGCTTCGGGCCAATTCATACGCTAAAAAATTCCGGATTAAAGATTTATCACTGTATGGAGCATGAAGGATCCAGTCATTTTCTTCCGGCATCCCTAATATAGAAACATTGGAGTTCTCACCTTCATCATCCTGTGTTTCCAATGCATATTGTTTTTTTGGAAACATTTGGGATGATGAACCACGGATTTCAATGCTAATCTGGCCATCATAACCATTGTAAGCATCATCAATATGGTTTAAACTGTTTAAATTATCAATAATACCCATATGGGCGATGATTCGTGGAGAATTAACTATTTCCTGTCCATCAGTATCAATAATTACGATCGGAAGGTTTGAATATGTAAATACAAAGGGTTCCCTGAACCAGTCTGGTGTAGTTCCATAGTAAGTCGAATCATTTTTTATCCAAAATGATAAATAAAAATTACTAGACATATCAGATGAAGAAATACCGACATTATGAACTTGAACTGCCAATACATTTTCTCCTCCATGTATCAATGAATGCAATTGAGTAGAATCTATAAAATATTCATCGGGGTAATCTCCTAAGTAAAGTAATGCTTCATGATTATTATTGGTGGTTTGGTCATAAGAAACAAATGTTCCCTGGTTTCCGAGATTTTCTGATCTCGCAAGTTCCATACCGTTAAGATAGGCTATAAAGCCATCATCATAATCAGCGTGCAGAATCAACCTGGACAAATCGCTAAGATTATGAACAATGAAATTCTTGCGAAGGTAAACAGATATTGTCTGGCTAATCACCGTACCGTCATCATTATCGCCATAACCAAAGCCTCCAGGGCCAATTGACCAACTAGAGTCTGTAAATTCTAAATCATTCCAGTTAGAAGGAGGCTCATTTTCTGGGATTAGGTAATACCATTGATCATTGGCAGAAATAGCTGTCTCCCAATGACCCTGTGAATAAAGAAATGCAAATGCAAATATAGATACTAGAATGTTACGCACGTTGGAAATTATTTCTGTGGAATATAGAAAAAATTATACTCTGATATTATAAGGAAAACAAATCATATCGTTTATAAACTGTTTTGATATGTTTATCATGATTTAATTAAAATAAAATCTATAAATAACAAAAATTCATTATTCGGAACATTACCATCTATGTAATTATTTCTAATATATTACGGCTTATATTTAAAATATATTTTTATGATTTGCTGGAATAAAAGAAGTAACAATTAATAATTTATTTTTACTATGAAAAATCATTATTTCTCACCATTTGAATCATCATTTATAAATAAATCTGATAATATAACCCCGACAACTTCTATTCCTTACATAATTGCTAAAACCTATCCAAATCTTGGTCTCTTAACTTCTCTAAGATTCTTTGAGTGGGTTGCAGAAAATCCAGACGGCGTTATTAGCCTTCCTACAGGAAAAACACCAGAATATTTTATTAAATGGACTCGGTACATACTTGATAATTGGAATAAACCATCAATAGAAACTCTTCTAAAGGATAATGGATTAGAAATAGAAAAAAAACCAAACCTCAATGAATTGAGGTTTATTCAGATTGACGAATTTTATCCTATAGATCCTGGTCAAAATAACAGCTTTTGCCATTATGTGAAAAAATATTATATCGATGGATTTGGACTCAGTAAAGAAAAAAGCTTATTTATTGACTGCGATGCCATACCCAGATCTGGTAATAAAAATATCCTGGATATTTTCCCCGATTATAAAATTGATCTCTCTTTGCGAAACCGGGATCCTGAAAATTTATTAGAAGAAACCCAGCAGGACACACTTCTTATGATAGATCAATGGTGTTCAGAATATGAAGCAAAAATAAGAGAGATGGGGGGTATTGGTTTTTTTCTTGGAGGAATAGGCCCAGATGGTCATATTGCTTTTAACGTCCGCGGTTCTGATCATAATTCAACGACCAGACTGATACCCACTAATTTTGAAACCCAGGCAGCAGCGGCAACAGACCTTGGTGGAATAGAAGTGTCCAGAAATCGTCTTGTTATAACTATTGGTCTTTCTACCATTACTTATAATCCAGATGCTACAGTTATAATAATTGCCGCTGGAGAAGCTAAAGCAGGAATTGTACGAAAATCTCTTGAACAAAAACCTGATATTCTTTATCCTGCTACCATTTTAAATAATATAAAAGGAAGTAGATTTTATTTGACTCAAGGTGCTGCTTTATGCTTGCAGGATGTAATTAATGAAAAACTTATTAATGATCCTTGGGATAATGAAAAGCAAGAGAGAGCAGTAGTGCAATTATGTAAAAGGTTAAAAAAATATGGGCATCATTTAACTTTAGAAGATCTTAAAAGTGATATCGCTTGCTCTAAAATACCTGGATTAGATAAAAATACAATACCAGGTATAATTAAATCTTTTAAATCCAAGATAAAAAAAGGACTTACAATTCCAACTGAAGAGAGTTTCCTTCATACAGGTCCGCATCACGATGATATTATGCTTGGTTATTTGCCTCATTTAATTCACTTGTTTCGGTCATCAGGCAACAAACATCATTTTGTGAACATGACATCTGGATTTACTTCTGTAACTAATAATTATCTCAAAGAAATATTACAAAATACGATAGATTTTCTTAATAAAGGAAAGATACAGATGATTGAATATTCTAATTTTTTTAAAGCTGGTTACAAGACCAAATGGGATAAAGATGTCTATCATTATCTCGACCGGGTTGCTGCAAACAATAAAATTGGTCAGGACAGGGGTCTCAGTCATCGCATGGTACGAATTTTAGTAAAAGTATACAAAATTAAATCAAAACCAGACCTTATAAAAACTATCAATAAAATTATATCATATCTGGATAACTGCTATGAAGGTGAAAGAAATATCCCTGATATACAAAAAATTAAAGGGATGCTTAGAGAATTTGAAGAAGAACTCGTATGGTCACATTATGGTGTACAGGTTAAGGATGTTAGTCATCTAAGATTGGGGTTTTATAAAGGAGATATTTTTACCGAAGTTCCCGATAAAAAAAGGGATGTAGAACCTATTTTGGAATTGTTTCGCACTCTGGAACCTACAGTGATTACTCTTGCAATGGATCCAGAAGGAAGTGGCC
>CEUZ01154124.1_pt1 | contig 12823 bp, 13 predicted proteins | sample 361511 | NCBI WGS metagenome assembly CEUZ01 (sample SAMEA2622822, study PRJEB7988) | marine metagenome | biome: marine biome (ENVO:00000447); feature: surface water layer (ENVO:00002042); material: "saline water (ENVO:00002010), including plankton (ENVO:xxxxxxxx)" | depth 5 m
AAGCGACTAATCAATTGTCTGGCAATAGGCTTATTAAGCAAAAAAAGAGTTTAAATCAAGGGTTTTTATAGTTTTTTTGATAAATTTTCGGCAATTAATAAGCATTCTTTATCTATTATCCCGTTAATTAGCTCTTTTCTATAATGTCTTTGAAAAGCCTTAATAACTTTAACTGTATGAGATTCTTTTTTAGCAGAAAAACAATACCCAATCTTTCTTAGATGCTTAATAAATTTTAATTTATCATTTTTTTTTGAAATTTTAATCTTTCTAAATTTGATCAAAAATAAAAAATTATAATCGTGCCATATACCAATTTTATTTTTTGCTAGCAATTCCCATGGAAATTTTTCTCCAGGATCAATTTTTCTTAATGGAGCAATATCAGAATGCCCAACTATATTTTTATTAATAATTCTATATTTTCTTATGAGATGTTTGCAAATTTCAATTAGACTAAATAATTGTTTTTTTTTAAAATTTGTGTAACCGAAACGGTGACCTTTATTGACAAGTTCAATACCAATAGAGTTTTTATTTAAATTTCTATATTTTCCCCAGCAAGATTTTCCAGCATGCCAGGCAACATATGAGTCTTTAACTAGTCTCAAAACCTTACCTTCCAAACCAATAACAAAATGGCTACTTACCTTAGATCTTTTATTAGTTAACCTAAGTATAGATTCTCGTCCAGATTGCATTCCCGTATAATGTATCACTATTGCTTTTATTGCTTTTATTGATCTTTTTTTATTGTTAAAATTTGGTGAATGTAAATCCTGAATTTTCATGTTGTTAAATTTTCATCAAAACTCTATAAATACAACTTATTGTTGACATAATTAAAGCTAGTTATTGGTTTTAAATACTATATATAACATAATTTAAGGAACCAAAATGGTAAGAAGATTCATTTGTATATTGTTTTTTGGACTACTTGTGCAAACTAGCTTGGTTAGTGCCGGTACTGAGGGTAGTGAAGAATTAAAGGGAAGCGCCAGTAAAGATACGGCTAGTGAGTGCTTTGAGGGCTTCAGCAGAGCAATGTTTAAGTTTAATCATACTCTGGACAGAGCAGTGTTTGAGCCGGTTGCAAAAGGTTACAGAGCTTTACCAACAGGAGTAAGAAAAGGAACAGGCAATGTGGTCGATAATTTACGTTCATTGTTAACTTTTTCAAATAATATTTTACAAGGAGATTTTCGTAAAGCTGGGAATACAGCTGGAAGATTTGTTATAAATTCTACAGTAGGAATCCTTGGTATATGGGATCCAGCATCAGCTATTGGTTTAGAAAAAACTGGAAAAGAAGATTTTGGTCAGACGCTTGGCGTTTGGGGGTCAGAGAGTGGATGTTATTTTGTCATGCCAATCTTGGGACCAACAACAGCAAGAGATGCTGTTGGTTTGGTAGGAAATATGTTTCTAGACCCAGTATATCGAGTAACGCATAACGATGGAATCGCTGATAGAAACTATTCGGAACATAACTACTGGTATTACAGAACCACAGGTTCAGTTGATTTTAGAGCAAAAAATATTGAATCTTTCGATAGTCTTGAAGAAACCTCTATTGATCTTTATGCATCTTTAAAAAGTTTATACTTACAAAATAGAAATAAAAAAATAGCAAACTCAACATCTACAGTTGAAACACAAAGTGATGATGATTGGGAAGAAATAGACAGCAATTAACTAAGAAGATAATATTTATGAAAAAAATTTTTTTCATTATTATTTTTCTTTTATTTTCTTTACCACAAGAAAGTTTCTCATATAGCAACGATCCTAAACAATTTATTCAAGAAATCGTTGATGAGGCAAAAAAAATACTTGTGGACTCAAATTCAAAAGAGTTCAAAACAAAAAAATTATCTGAAATAGCTTTAAAAACTGTAGATATTAAAGGTGTAGCTTATTACACATTGGGAAGTTATAGAAAAGAGCTTAATGATGAGCAAATGCAACAATATCTTACTTTGTTTGAGAAGTATTTTTTAAAAACTTTTACTTCAAGACTAACTGATTATTCTGATCCTAAAATAGATGTTGTGTCTGCAGAAGTTAAAAATCCAAAATATACAATTGTAAAAAGTGTATTGCTTGCCACTGATAAAAAACCTGCAGTAAATATTGAATGGAGAGTTTATACAAAAAATCCCGATAAGCCATTGATAAGAGATCTAATAATAGAAGGTTTAAGTTTAGCAAGAGCTGAGAAAGAACAATTTGATTCTGTTATTCAATCGAACAATGGAAATGTTATAAAATTATTTGATGTATTAAAAGAATTTGTAGCTAAACAATAGATTAAGCTAGTTTCGTGAAAGAAAAATCTAGAATATTAAAAAAAGCAGATAGTGATAAATCTAGACCTGTTGCTTTTAAGGAATCTTTTGGTGGAAGCGAAAGTCAGTTTCGACTTTTGATAAAACATTTACCCGATGAGAGTTTTAAAAATATAAATCTTATTTTAAATAACGCCAATCATGAATTGATTGAAAAAGATAAAATTAATGTACTATGGATGCATCATTTTGTTAATCAAAAGGAGGCAAAAAATTTAGCTTCTGAAGATTTTGTAAATAAATTAGATTGGATTGTATATAATTCTAATTGGAACCAAGAGCAACATATAAAATATTTTAAAATACCTAAAAATAAATCAGTTGTAATCAGGAATGCCATAGAAAAAATAAATTATTTAGAAAAACCCAAAGATAAAATAAATTTAATTTACCACACAACGCCTTGGAGAGGATTAAAAACTTTATTAAAAGTATTCAAAGATTTAAATTTAGATAACGTCGAATTGAATATTTGCTCTTCTACAATAATTTATGGAAAGAAATTTAATAATTTAATGGGTAATACTTATGAAAATCTTTTTAATGAATGCAAAAATACAAAAAATGTAAACTATCTTGGATTTCAAGAAAATAAAAAAGTAATTGAGCAATTAAAAAAAATGCATATTTTTTCATATCCTAGTACTTGGCCAGAAACAAGTTGTGTTGCAGCAATTGAGGCAATGGCTGCTGGTTGTGAAGTAGTGACCACAAACCTTGGAGCTTTAAATGAAACATGCTCACCGTTTGGAAAATTAATCAATTTTGAAAAAAAACCTGAGGATCTGGAAATAAAATATAGAAAAGCTCTTATTGATAGCATTAAAAATTTTTGGTCAACCGCTACACAAAAAAAGTTAAAGTTACAAATAGAAAAAATAAATGATGTTTATTCGTGGGAAGCAAGATCTGTAGAGTGGAAAAACTTCCTTGATAAAGTTAGAGCTTCAAAAAGATAAACCTTTTGTCTTCTCATTCATATACTTCAAACTTTCAAAGGCAATTTGATCCCTTTTTTTAACTGCTTCGTTCAAATTTTTTCCATATGTTGAAACAAGTCCTGAAGCTATAATATGGGTCTTATAAATTAAGGATCTTTTATTATCTGCATTTTTTTTGAGATGTTCTTGTAAGGAAAGAATTTTATTTTTTTTAAAAAAGTAAAGGAAATATGAAATCCATAAATCATCATATAAAAAAAGTTCTTTATAATCCTTTACAATCTTATCATAAAAAAAATCTATTCCTTCTAAGTGATTTGTATTTATTGCAAACCCATCAGCTCCTTGCCCTACACCAAAATTACCTAAGGGATGCACATAAAAACTATATGCATTATTAGGAGCTTTAGAATAAAAATAATTAAATTTCTCTATCATATAATTTTCATAAATATGATCATCATCAGCAAGTATTAACAAAGAATTTTTTTTTAGTTTTTTTAAAGATCCTAATAATTTAGTTCCTGGACCGCAATCCTCACATCTAGTTACTTCTACTATGTCGTTAGAAAATTTTGGTATTTCGTTATCATTAATAATTTCATCAAAACGATTATATTTATGAGGTATATTAATAAAAATTTTATCAGGTTTTTTTGTTTGTTTTAAAAGTGAATCGACTGAACGATTTATGTCTTTGATTCTTTGAGGAATTGTACTTAACGAAACATAAATCATTTTTTTACACTCAAAATATTTTTAGCTATGTTTACTTTATCAAATTGTTCTTTATATTTTTTTCCCAGCTTAAGAGCAGATTCGCTGTACTCTTTATAATTTCTATTAACTTTATCTATATATTCTACAATTGATTCTGGGTTTGGATCACAGATAAATTCTTGTGGTAAAAATTCCTTTGCTGTTTCATTATCAGAACACACAATTGGTATAGTTCCGCAAATTAGTGACTCAATCATAGATAATCCTATACCTTCAGCTTTTGAGGGTAAAAAAAGAAATTTTGCTTCATTGTATAAAATATTTAATCTTTCGTTAGATACATGCCCCAAATAATTTCCAAAATTAGGATTTTCTGTACCACAAACTATAATATTTTTATCACCATCTTTAATTTGTGAAAGGCTTTCTTGAACTAAATTAAATCGTTTAATTGGATCATTTGCTCGGCCCACATATAAAAATGAGTTATTTTTTTTTATTTTTTTATCATAATTTATATTCTGAATTGGATTATAAATTACTTTAATTTTTTCATGAATATTAGAATCAAAAAATTTTCCTAAGTCCTTTTTTACTTTATAACTAATCGCAGTAACGTTATCGGACTTGCTAAAAAAACGTTTAATCATTGTTTTAAATTGATTATCAATATTTGGAAAATGCCAAGGTATATCTAATACATTAAGTATTAATTGTGTTTTAGGATTTTGCATTTTTAAGAAAGTTGCATCTTGATATCCCATTGGATCGTTTGCATAAATTAAATCAGCATTATTATTGGATATTTCGTGTCCCAGCTTTTGAAATCCTTCTTTAATAAGATCGCTAAAAGGAATTGTTCCAAAGACTGCTATTTTCATATTTTTTTAAAATTAAAATAAAGAGAAAAAAAATTTATCATTCTTTATTAAAACCCTTCCAAGCGGTTTGGTAATGTGAAAAAACAACTTTTGCCCCTACACGTGATGCATACTCATGTACGAGGAATCCTTTCCCTCCGATTGATGGAATATATTTTTCTAATATTTTCCATTGTGGATTAAGTTCATCTTCAGTTTGAGTTAAATTGCCAAATGCTGGAGAATCATCAACAACAACTAATGTATTTTTATTTAATAATCTTGTTATCGAAGCAAGTTCTTTTAAATGATGGGCGGCTGATGGATATATATACCTCCAATCCACATCAAATGAATCTAAATAAAACATTGAAACTTGAGTTTTAGTTTTCAAAAAATTATTAGAAAGCTTATTCAAATATCGTACGCTATCATCTGTAGTAATTTCAACATTATCACTTACCACTTGTTTACAAACTTTAGTGGAATTTGGATTTATATCAACAGTATACACTTTTGATTTTTCCCCTCTAAATAAAGTATATTTGTCAAATAATAATGTGCTTTGACCATCTAAAAAATTATCTTTGACTCTTAAACAGCCAGTTTCTACAATTATAATTGGAGTAGGTTGAGAATCTAAATATTTAAAAATTTTCTTAAAAGAAACTTGTCTATCTCCTAATTTCGGAGTTATTTCTTCAAACCATTTGTAAAAATCTATATTATTGGTCATTTATTAATTTCTATTTAACTGTTATTTGGTGGGCCCGCCAGGATTCGAACCTGGGACCAATACATTATGAGTGTACTGCTCTAACCAGCTGAGCTACAGGCCCCAAAATTAGATTTCTACAATAGAATTATTGTTTCTGCAAACGCTCTTATAAAATTATACAAATAAACCCAAGTGGTTTTTAGTTGCTTTGCTGATCTAGCAATGGTTTTGATTTAAACTTTCGGGCTTTGTATTTAATTTTATCCTTGATCATCATAATCATGCGATAAAAAGTTAATAACAAGCCAATTACTCCATGTCTTCTTAATACTGGTATCCATCTCCAGTACCTCGAATAAATACTTACGAACCCTTCGTTCTGAAGTCGAACCAGATCATCTGGTCCTAGATTATTTACTTTAGTTACAGCCTGACCATATCTTTTATATTCTGTAAAATTATCACTAAGAAGTGTCATTCCTCCTTCACCATTTGCCGCCATATCATGAAATTTTGTTCCTGGATAGGGAGTTGCGATAGCAAAATTTGCTTGTTTTACCTCTTTTGATTTACTCAAAAAACTTAAAGTCTTGTGAACGTTTGCTTCTGTTTCTCCGGGCAAACCTATCATAACGGAATTCAAGGCTTCTATTTTGTATTTATTTAGTAACGCATTGGATTCCACATATGCTTCCAGTGGTACTTTTTTGTTCATGGTTTTTCTCATGTCTTCATCAACTGTTTCTAATCCAAATGATAGTCTAATCAATCCTGCGCGTTTCATAAGTGCTACAAGTTCATCATCTAGTAAGTTTGCTCTAGTACTTCCTTCAAAAGTTATATCTAATTTTCTTTCTATAATTTCATTACAAAATTCAACTGTACGTTTTCTAACAAGGGTTAAAACATCATCGACAATCATAAAATGTTTAACGCCATAATTTTCTACAATATGTTGAATTTCATCAACACAAGATTTGATTGTTCTTTTTAAAATTCTAGTAGTATCAAGTTTATCAGAAGCACAAAAAATGCATTTCCAAGGACAACCTCGAAAAGTCATTATGGACGAAAAAGGTAATCTTCCTCTCATTGTGCCTATTTTATATTCTCCCATTTTAAGTAAATGATAAGCAGCCATTGGATAGTGATCTAGATTTTTTGAAGCGGCGCCTTTTTTATTTTTTTTAATAACTCCATTATCCCTGTAAATTAAGCCTGGAACTTCTTCTAAGCCAATTTTTTTTTCACATGATAATAAAAATTTTGTCCACGCTTCCTCTCCGTCGCCGGCAAAAGCATAATCAAATGGATCGTTAAATGCCTTTTCTTCCATAATAGTTACGTGAGGTCCACCAACACATATCAATGCATTAACATTATTCCTCTTTAATAAAGTCGCACACTCTACTGCAATATTATAAAAAGGGGTCATGCCAGTTAGAACTACAATGTCAGGATTATATTCTTTTGATCTTTTAACAATTTCTTCTAGTGTTATTCTTTCAAGCTCTCCATCAATTATTTTTGCTTCATGTCCAGCTTTTTCTGTAATGGCTGCAAGCAAAGCTAAATTGTATGGTATGTATGTGCCACCGGAAGTTCTTGCAAAATAACGCGATATTCCCTTGGTTTCAGTTGTCCATTGAGGATATAAAAGTAGAACTTTTTTCATTTTGTTTTTATATCATACCTCTTTTAAGTTGAAAAAGAAAAACTTTTTAATAAACAAATATGCGATTAATCTTTCTTTCTATATATACCAGTTAAAACGTCTTTTACCGAGTTTACGGCTTCTAATCTTAAATTTTTATCCATCAATTTTTTACTTATCTGCTCATTTCCCAAATCCTTATAAATTTTACCTAACAAATCATAAATTTTATCTTTTTTATCAAATTCTAATGCAATTAAAAGCGTGTCGATTGCTAAATAGTATAATTTATTAAGATAAAAAATTTTGCTTCTTAAAAAAAGATATTCAGCATTTTTATGATATTCCGCTCCAAGTTTGGCAAGTTCTTTTTGAGCTTGATTCATATTTTTTGATTCAATTAGCTTATCAATTTCCTGAAGTACGTTTTGTTTCATAAATTAATTCTTTTTGAAATTGAGATTTGAATCTTAGTTTTCAGCTTTGTCCACCACAAATTGCATTCTTCTCTTTTTCTAATTACTTGTTCGTCTTTCCACGTTGCTATTATTTTTTTTGCTTCTATCCATTTATCTACTTTTATAAATGGATTGTTAGGGAACAAGCGGTCGTAATATTTATATGTACTTTCCACAATAGGTATACACTCGCACTCTAAAGCTTCATATAGTCTATAGGTTTCTGGATGCACAAATCCATTTGGACACGGAATAAAAATTGTTGAAGATAAAATATCATTCATCTCGTTCACTTCGATAATTTTATTGTCGAATTCTTTCGTTTTGTGACAAAACGAAGGTTCGATGTCTGAAAGTTGAAATAACAGATCGTGTCTACTTGATTTATGAGGCGTTCCTAAAAAAGCCCATTTAAATTTTCTTTTATTTTCTTTCTTTTTTAATTTAACTCCAGATTTATATCCGATTGGTAGACAAGCAACTTTTTCATTATTAAAATATTTATTTGAACAAAAAGCCTTCCATACAAAATCACAGTTGTTATAAACTAACTCTAAGTCTTTTCTTCCAGCCTCGTCACCTAGATGAATTAGAAATATTTTTGAACACATCAATCTTAGTTTATTGTAAAGTTCAGTCTTTTTTTCTACGCTTGAATCGATAATAATTAAAACATCGTTAGTTTCTAAATCGTTTTCATTTTCGATAGCTTTAAACTTTATTTTTTCTAATAAATGGTAAATCCATTTATCGGAATTTTTTTTATGATAGAGGCCCCATTTATGATTTCTTGCATCTTCCTTATTGGTATTGTCTGCAGTAGAAAAAATTTGATTTTGAGTATTCCAAAGTAGTTTAATCATCAAAGATTAAAATCTTATTTTTCTAAAAAGCTTTTTAGGTGTTTTGATCTGCTGGGGTGTTTAAGTTTTCTGAGAGCTTTAGCTTCTATTTGTCTTATTCTTTCTCTAGTAACCGAAAATTGTAAACCGACTTCCTCAAGTGTATGATCAGTGTTCATTCCAATTCCAAAACGCATTCTTAACACCCTCTCTTCTCTTGGTGTAAGTGTGGCTAAAATTTTAGTTGTAGATTCTCCTAAATTAGATCTTATAGAAGCATCGAGAGGCTGAAGCGCATTTTGATCTTCGATAAAATCTCCCAAACTACTATCTTCTTCGTCACCAACAGGAGTTTCTAGTGAAACAGGCTCTTTAGAAATTTTTAAAACTTTCCTTACCCTATCTAGCGGCATTGCTAATTTTTTAGCAAGCTCTTCTGGTGTTGGTTCTCTGCCTCTTTCGCTTAAAATTTGTCTAGAAGTTCTAACTATTTTATTAATTGTTTCAATCATATGAACTGGTATTCTAATTGTTCTCGCTTGATCAGCTATTGATCTGGTTATTGCTTGTCTTATCCACCATGTTGCGTAAGTTGAAAATTTGTAGCCTCTTTGATATTCAAACTTATCTACGGCTTTCATAAGGCCAATATTACCTTCCTGTATCAGATCTAAAAATTGCAAGCCTCTATTTGTATATTTTTTTGCAATTGATATTACCAATCTAAGATTGGCTTCGACCATCTCTTTTTTTGCTATTCTTGACTCTTTCTCTCCTTTTTGAATTCTACTTACTAATTTTTTAAACTCGTTTACTGGCAATCCGATCTTTTTGCTAAATTCAACTAATCTTGCTACAATTTCATTAAATTCTTTTTTTTTCTTTTTAAAAAAACTTTTCCAAACTGGACTGTCATTAAGAAATTTTTCAAAATTTGGATTTATTTCATTATTTAAATAATACTTTAGAAATTCTTCTCGCGATATTTTATGATCCATCGCTTCTCTCATTAAAATTCCTTCCAGAGAAATTATTTTTTTATTTTCCTGATAATGAGCTTGCACCAAATCTTCTAATATAGTTGGATTTAGCTGCAAAGTTTTCACCAATTCAACTATCTGATTTTGTACTTTTTTATAGACCAATTCTTTTGATCTGGAAAACTCTTTTACATTTAAAGCACAGTTTAATTTTTCATTCTGATATTTAATTATTTTGACATAATTTTTACACAGTTTATCAATTGTTGAAATTATTTGAGGTTTAATTTCCTCTTCCATAGCTGCTAAGGTTGGGTTAAATTCATCTTCTTCTACATATTCTTTGTTATCTTCTTCCTTGGAATCTTTTTCTGATTTGTCGGATTTGTCGCTTTCCTGTTTTTTTTCTTGTTCTCCACCTTTTGCATCAATCTCAGATTCTCCTTCTGCCTCAGATTCCATATAGGTTGAATCTATGTCTATAATCTCTCTGACTAACAGCTCATTTTTCTCTAACTTTTCTTTCCACTCGCTAACCTGATTTGCAGTTATAGGGCTCTGAAAAAGCGCATTGATCATAACATTTTTCCCTGCTTCAATTCTTTTCGCAATTGCTATTTCACCTTCACGAGAAAGCAACTCTACACCACCCATTTCTCTCAGATACATTCTTATGGGATCATCGCTTTTTTCTATATCTGAAGATTTATCACTTTCAGCGTTTGCTGATTCTTTTTTCTTTATTGAACGATAATCAGATTTTTTTTCAACAAGACAAACTTTGTTATCAAAAATATAAAGGAAGGCTTTTTCAATATTGTCTTGGCTAAAATGTCTTTTTCCAAGTGACTTGGAAAGTTCCTCATGAGTTATAAATCCTCTATGAATACCTTTGTCTAAAAGTCTTTTAAAAGATTTTGTAATTAACTTTTCCATACTATTTCTATTAACAACCGCTAAACAGAGGACCTATATATAATAGCTAAAAAAATAAAATCCATAGCTTATTTATCCACTTTTTAACTGATTTCTTAGTGATAAAAGTTCCGAATATAGCTTTTCGTCTAAATTTAGTGAAACTTTGCTCTCTAAAGTTTCAATTTTATTTCGTAGATCAAGTTTTTTAATTTCATGAACAATTTCATCGAATATAGCAAGTATTTCCTTTTCTTTTTTATTCTTAGAAATAATTTTGATCGGAGCGTTTAAATTTATAAGATCTACTAACTTTTCAAATTTTACATCAAAATCTTTATTATTTAATTGTTTTTTTTCTGAAAATTTTTCTGACAAAATATCCTCGATTATTTGCTGCTTAAATTCGTTCAATAAGCTATTGGAAAACAAAATATCTGATATTAATTCTACTTTTTTACTAAAAATATAAAAATTATTTATAACCAAAAATAATATAGAAAATTCTTTTAACTCTTTTTCGGAAAATTTATTTCTTTTTCTATATATTTCCTTAGTTTTTTGTAATGGATTCAATACTGTAACTTTGCTTAAAAATTTATTTTTGCTAAAATTTATGTTAGGAGTAAGGTCATTTATTTTTTGCATATAATTATTTAAATAATACTTGGCTAACGTTTTATCCTTAATATCATTACATAATGATTTTATTTTTTTTTCGAAAATTGAAAGAGATCTTGGATCATTATAGTTAACTTCTGACAAATACATATCCCACACAAAGTTTTGTATTTCTTGTTTATTTTCAGCTAATTTTAAAAAAGAGTCTTTTCCATTTTTGTTTATGTAAGAATCTGGATCTATATTTTCGGGTAAAGTCAAAAAGTAAATGTTATGATCTGACTTGATTAGTGGAAATAATCTTTCGGCAGCCCTAAGTGCAGCTTTTTGACCGCTAACATCGCCATCCAAACAAATAATAGGATTTTTGAAAAATCTCCAAATTAAATCAATTTGTTTTTCTGTCATGGCAGTTCCTAAGTTAGCAACTACATTTGAAATTCCAAATTTGTGCAAATTTATTGCATCCATATAGCCTTCCACTATAAAAACCTCCTCACTTTTATCTCTAAATTTCTTTGCGCTATCTATGTTGTATAAATTATTTCCTTTTTTATAAAATTCAGTTTCTGGCGAGTTAATATATTTGGCAAAAGTAGATTTAGATAAAGATCTTCCTCCAAGAGCAAATATAGATCCATTTAAATTTTTTACTGGAAAAATTAATCTACCTCTGAATCTATCTACATATTTTTTTTTATTTTCATCAAAATAGTAGACCCCGGAAAGAATGATTTTTTTTTCATCAAATTCTTTTTTTAGTTTTTCGTAAAAATCATTAACTTGTGGAACATAACCTAAATTGAAAAAAGTAATCTCTTTTTTTGTTACTTTTCTATTCTCTAAATATTTTAAAATTTCAGGATGTTTTTCTGAAATTAGTTCATCATGACAAAAAGCTGCATATTTTTCTAATATAGAATTATAAATTTTCCATCTGTTTTGTTTTTCAGTATCTTCTTTTGTAAATTTAAATGGTTGCATGCCTGCCTCAGCTGAAAGTGTTTTTACTGCCTCTCCGAACTTATAATTTTTTATTTTCATCAAAAAATCAAATATGTTTCCATGCTCTCCTGAACTAAAACAGTGATAAAAACCTTTTTCATCATTAACAGTAAACGAAGGAGTTTTTTCATTTGAAAAAGGTGACAATCCAATAAATTCTTTGCCTCTTTTTTTTAATTTTACCGACTTTCCTACAACTTGAGATACTTTTAATCTCATTTTTATTTCGTCGAGATATTCTTTGGGATATTTCATTGGCTCAACAAACCTTTTACTATTAAATTTGCTTTTGAAAAATCAATCGAATCAGAATATTTTTGTTTTAAGATTCCCATAATCTTTCCCATATCCTTAACGCTTGATGCCCCTGAAGACTTAATAGCCTCTTCACAAATTTTCTTTGTTTCTTCTTCATTAAGTTGTTTTGGCAAAAACGAATCGATTGTTTTAATTTCTGACTCTTCTACTGCCAACAATTCTAATCTTTGTCCCTTTTTATATAAACTTGCCGATTCTTCCCTTTGTTTTTTCATCTTACGTAGTACCTTTATAATCTCCAAATCTTTCACATCTTCCTTTTTTCCACTAGTTCTATTGGCAATATCCCTTTCTTTAATCGCAGCCAAAACTAAACGTAGAGTAGAAACTAAAGTTTTGTTTTTATTCTTTAAAGCAGTATTAAACTGTTCTTGTATTTTTTTTCTCAATGACATGAATTAAAAATATCAATTTACTTTACTCATCAAATTTCTTCAAAAGAA